>Ga0129298_10000044_pt1 | contig 36600 bp, 35 predicted proteins | sample I19B2metaG_FD_94707 | JGI IMG/M metagenome (GOLD analysis project Ga0129298, IMG submission 94707) | Lake sediment bacterial and archeal communities from Gulf of Boni, Indonesia to study Microbial Dark Matter (Phase II) - ​I19B2 metaG | ecosystem: Environmental > Aquatic > Freshwater > Lake >... | reverse complement strand
TACCAAACTCTCGACGGGCTCATTGAAGGTATCGCCCTTGGAAAAGACAAACTTTGCACCGCCTGCCTAACTGGAGAATATCCCCTCAAAAAACGGCCAGACTTAAAAACACTTGAAGTGGAGTTAGGTGCACAGCGCAGATAGCACGAATGGTTATCTGCGTTTCTTTGTCAGAGCTATTGTCGCGAGCATCAGGGTGAACAGTGTGAGAATCGTTGCTGGGAATTCTGGGACGGGTTGGACTGCGAAGAGGACTCCGCCGTCACCCATTATATATTGAGGGTGGTGGACTTCATAGTGAACTGTATAATATCTTGTAGTGTCCCATATGTTAACGGGAACCACCCATATGATTGTGCACGTGTTCCAGTCGGATTGGCTGGCAGGATCTTTGACGAATTTATCGCTTGGGCTGAAGGTTCCGTTTAGGAATGGACTGACCCACCAGAGGTAGGTGACATTTCCCTGCGGTATCGTGGCGTCACTTGTTTTTATTCTGATAATGATGGTAGCTGAGAACTCTCCAGCGGCTTCGTTAACCACATACGCATCTTTGACAAATGGTTTATCCACATATACCCAGTCAACTAAAAGCTTTGGCACTTCAACAGGCTTAACAAACAGTAACATATTTGAGGCGATCAGAACTTGCAGTGTCATCGCAATTAATACAACGCATAATAGAGTCCTGCGCAATTTTCCCAACGCATCCCTTGATTAAATAGCACTCTTGTCAAATGCAAGATAAAAACTTCCTTTTAGCGGACGCTACGGCCTTATATTTCTTGCTCGGTTTGACGTCTGAGATTATGTGAGGATTAAGCAGTAAGCAACTTATCACATATCGGATAAGAGCTCTTTTTCGGTTGGCAAACCTTCTATGGCGCCTTTTCTCTGAATACAGTAGGCTGCTACTTTATTCCCTAATCGGCCGCATTCTTCAAGTTTCTTTCCTTTTAGGTAGCCATAGAGGAAGCCTGTGGTGAACGCGTCTCCAGCACCAGTGGTGTCCACAACTCTAACTTTGTAGGCTGGGATTAGGTGGCATTCGTTTTTGTCCGCAACTATGCAACCTTTATCGCCTAAGGTTATGGCGAGGATTTCAATTCCATGTTTTTGGATCAGTTTGTCTGCTGCTTCTTGATAGCTGGTACCGCTGAGTTCTTCCGCTTCTTCCCTGTTTAGGATCAATATGTCTGTGTTCTGGAGGATTTCCATGATTGGGTCTGGATTTTTTTGACGGACATATTTGCAGTAGAGGGTTCCGGGAGAGAAGCTTGCTTTTCTGGCTGTTTTGGATATTTTTGCTTCGGTCAAGAGTGACTCGTATCTGTTAAATGCGCATGCGAAGGATGCCATGTGGACAAGTTTTGCGTTTTTTATCAGGTCTGAGTATGGTCTGATGTCATTCCATGTTATTGTATCGTTTACACCAGGGTTGATTCGGATGCTTCTCTGTTTATTATTGCCCACTTCGATGTATGCAATGCTTGAACTCCCTTCGACTTGAGGAGCGTAAAATTTTACATTATACTTTTCGAGTTGGGCTTGCAGGAATTTCGCCGATTCGTCGTTCCCCAATTTTCCAATTAGGGCTACGTTTAATTTCAATCTTGTTAGACCAACGATCGTGTTGACTACCGAACCTCCTAGAAAGCGTTCATCGTACGGCAGTTTTCCGAGACGCTCTGGAGAAAAAGCTTCATGCTCTTTAACTGGTTTGTCGAGGTATTTGATTCGATCCTCGTTGATCGCTGCAAATCCAACTATGTCAAGGTTCATAGAGGTTAGGCCAGCTTTTTTCTCGATGCTCTTTCAGATTTATATTTTATTTTGAATTTTTTGACCAGTTCCTGTACTTCTATTTGGATGTTAAATTTTGATGCCTTTTCTTTTAGGTATCTCCAGTCAAGAGTGTTGAGGTTTCTCGCTACGATGTGTTCGACGTCCACTAGATCTATTGGTCTTCTTGACGTGATTTTCATCGTGATTAGGTCTTCGGGGGAGATGAACCATATTTTTTCCCAGCCGTGTCCGAGGTTGATTAGTCTTCGCCTTTTTAAGGTCTCCTCATCGAGTTTGAGGCCCTTAGGGTTTATGTGTAAATCTATTCTCGTCTGGTTTCTTTGGTCGAGTAGATATAGGGTCGGTTTTTTAATTAGTTCTGAGACTGTGAGGTATTCTATTGGTGTGAAGCCTTCTCGGTCAAACAATTCGAATAGTCTCTCCGCATTTTCTGCGGAGATTGATACGGCTACATCCAAGTCGCGGGTTACTCGAATTTCACCATAGTAGCTGGCTGCTATGCCGCCTACAATTGCGTATGGAATGCCGTAATTGTCTAGGGCACGTATTAATCGATTAGCTGTTGCTTTTAATGAGGGGGTGGGCTTCTTCTCAGCCATAGCTTACCTTAGCCTTCTTAAGGCTGCCTTCCAGTTCAAGTAGATCCTCAAATGCCATTACAAATGGAACTTTTAATTTCTCGTCCGCCTCCGCCTCCCGCTTCAACCTCTCCACGTCCTCTTCGGATAGTTTAATTAGCCACTGAATGAAATTTACCCGTCTCTCCACCTCTTCGTCAGAGGCTCGACCGAGATATATTTTCTTAACATTTCTGGTTGCAGGATTGTAGCTACAGTAGTAGAAGAATTGGGCGTTTTTTCCACGTTTTTCCACTTGAACGAAGCCCATCGGGAGACCTCTATAATCTATGTACAATATTGTGTATACTTTTCTACTTTTATACTTTCTTGTCAAAAAAGCAGTTAAAGCAGCTCTTTCAGGTAGATTCTATATTTTCCTAGTTTTCCGCCATAGTTGCCAGCGGATATCTTGACTAGCCCCTTCATGCCAACCACGCTGTCGATCGCAACCTTCATCGCCTTCCTTACCGCGTCCAAGGAAACTCCGTTGATTACTATTTCAGGTATTGATCCTACGTCCTCCGGTACTTTTGAATCGGGGATTTTTCCCTTCAGAGTTGGGCAGTAAGGGTGATTTGTGGTCGGACCTATTTCTGGAAATTTGGTTTCAACTTTTGATCCAGCTGAGCATATGTCGAATGAAGTTATGACGCCTTCTACCTTGCGGATGGCTTCTAGACCCGTTTCTCCGATCTCCAAGGCTGAGTCTATGCTGTCGCATAAATACCAGATGTTTCCACCCATCACGCCTTTTGCATAGCTTAGATAGCGCTCTATTCTAAACTCGCCCATCATTATTGGGATATTTATCACATCGCGACCATAATGGTTCTCTATAAACTCGTAGCCGTCTCCGCAGTGCCCTACCCTATTCATTATATCTATTTTTTCCGCAGAGTCTAAAGCATTGAAGACTGTTGTAGTTGGCACAACAAGAATTCCTTGTCGGATACGTTTTCCTAACTCTTTTTCCAATCTTTCAAGAGCATCCGGTCTATAGCCAACCCATATCTGGATGATGGCGCCCTTGCGCTTGTCCGGTGTTTCGGTTTCGCTCAACCATTTTTCGATTCCTCCCTCAGATTCTCCAAGCACTGTTAGAGGCAGGGCTGTTGAGCTGTAAGCCGCTTTTTCAAGCAGTTTCTCGTTTTTAGCTGTGATTAAAAGCCTAGAAAACAGTCCGTCGAAAGCTTCAGCATAAGTGTCCTCAACCAATTCCTTCGCCATACTGATTCACCCAAGCGCGCCTATACCAACTCCCCTCACAGACTTTCTAAAGGCACTGCTTTTCTCAGACAATATATTTCTGTTCTCATCGGTTATAATTTCAACCGCTGGAAGCCTCTGTGGATAGAGCTCAGATGCCCACTGGTATAACGACTCCTCTGCTCCGAATCTTTTAAGCGCAGTAGAATCCCATTCTTTAACAAGCCCCAATACGCCTTCTTTACCGGATTTGTTAAAGACGTCGGCGAGAATTGCGGTTACAACCGCATTTTCTGACATAACTGCGATCTCGGCTTCCCTAATGGCATAGGCATTGCCATTGAATGAAACAGTCAACCCACCGCTAGCCCGTACGTTCTGGAAGACGGGGGCATCGGTTATGCTGTCGCCTACGTACATGACGTCTGCGAGCCCCGTTCCAATTTTTTCTATAATATCTTGAACTGAGTTAACTTTCTCAAATCCTCCAACCGGATTCACTTCTTCAAGAATTCTACCAACGGTCGTCATAGGAATTTCGCTCCAGAATATCTCGTCAAGCCTTTTCACGGCTTCTCGGAGTTCTGGTGGAAAATCATTAAGGGATTTAGCGCCTTTCGGGATTTCTATAACAGGCATCTGCAGTATCTCTTCTTTAACCTCCTTTAGTCGGGTAATCTCTGACGGGCTGATGGAATATTTATCCAAGTCCAACTTTGTGCAATAGGCATTTTTCTTTGGGAAACCGATAAGTTCGCAGAGAGCATGTACATACTGCTCATAACTTGTGCTTACAATGTATGACGGCATGGCTGAGTTTATTGACTGAAGCGCTTTTTTCGCACCTGCAATGAGCAGAATGTGCTCAGCGGAATACTTCTTTATACTCTCGTTTGTTTCTCCATATGCTTTCAAAAAAGGAAGAATAAGCTTGAGGGTGTCTCCGGCTTTATACCCGGGTTTTTTTACAACATCTGCGAGCACATCGTCATATCTGCTTATAATTGTGAAGAAACCCTCTCCCTGTGGGATGGTATGCGCGGTTATCTCGAATGCATTATCATTTTTTGATATGGGGCCTTCTAAATCGGTGATAAAGACCCTTTTCAAATCCAACTCTCTCCGCGCAGACGTTTCATGTGAGCTATGCTTCTTGCTATATGCCCTCCGGAGGCTATATCCCATCTATTCCAGAGGGCTCCTCCCTTTATGGCATTAATGCCCTCACATGAGATATCTCTGGCGGCTTGTATATCCTTTCCAATACCTACTACACATACTGTCCTAGAGGTCAGTGCATAACTCAGACCATCACCCCTCAGCTCCATCGACCCTGGATACACCCGTATAGCGTCCTCATATTTCGCGGTCAATGCGTATGCTTCGTCCAAGCTGACGGGCTTTCCAACATCCTCTTTGTTGACAAGTTCAGCGAATGCTTTTTCATATCCTCCATAGCTCGGGGGCGCTTTGTATATGACCACCGTAGCCTTAGAGTCAAGATTAATCCTAGTAAGGGTTCCGTGAATCATGCCGAAGCAAACATCAACAAAATCATCTTTTATCAGTGGCAGTATATTCTGTATCTCCGGGTCTCCGGGTCTACTGTTTATCTCAAGTATCTTAGCGCCAGTCTTTGTATGCATAAACGCAACATAGAATGGGATGCCACGTAGCCCAAGGTTATTCCCGTTTCCTTTTAGGTGGTTGAAGAGCTTTTCAACCATCTCAACTTCATTTTCTTTGTCTTTATAACTCATAAAAGGCAGCCAGTCGCCAGCGTCATTGTAAGAGCCCATTCCTCCAGTATTCGATCCTTTATCCCCATCAAATGCCCGTTTATAGTCCCGTGTTTCCGGAAGCGGAATCAAATGCGTCCCATCGCAGAAAGCCTGGAAGCTGGACTCTTCGCCTTCAAGTTTCTCTTCTATGATCACTTTCTCTCCAGTTTTACCTCCGAAGGATCCGTTGAAGATCTCCATAGCCTCTTCGAACGTCTTGTAGTGCTCACCTCCGACCCCCACGCCCTTACCAAAGCCGGGCTTATCTGGCTTTATAACACTCTTCTCTACTCCGCCGAGTATGTTCATCCATTTACGTACATCCGCTTCAACCGAGCCTCTTTTGCCTTTATAATCATCTGGGTCAAACACTTTGAACGCTGGGTTGGCTTTAGGCACAACAGCATGGAGTAAGAAGCGCTGCGCAACCTTGCTTCCTTCTAACGCAAACTCCTGTGTAGGACATATAACCGGAATAGAAGTTTCCCGCTCAATTAAATCTCGAATCCCTCCTATAATCGGCTTTTCAGGACCGACTATGCCAAAATCCAACTTGTCTTTATGTTTCTTCGCAAACTCGCATATCAGATTCACATCAAGCCCTGGAATAACCGCATGCTCCTTAGCCATTTTCATATTGAATGGATTTTTCTGTTTGTCTGCGATATAGAGCTCGACTTTATATTCAGTGCTGCGTGAAAGCGCGTCGACAACCGCGGCTTCTCGTGAGCCGTAGCTTACTACTAAAATCCCCACTCTTTCCATAGGCATAAAATTCTTTGGAATAATTAAATAGCTTGCCATTCAAATGCGCAAGAAACAGCAGATTATTTAGCGCATATACTATTCATTTAATAAGAAATTCCTCGGAAACTAATCAAAGGGATAGAATCCGCATATGTCCACCCCACTCGTTTCAATTGTAATGGGCAGCGAATCCGACTCGAAAATAGCTGAAGGTGCGGTAAAGGTTCTAAAAGACCTAGACATTTCATACGAAATTAAAGTGCTATCTGCCCACAGAACTCCTAAACAACTTGAGAAATACATCGAGGAAACGCCCGCCCTCGTATTCATCGCGATAGCCGGACTTGCAGCGCACCTTCCAGGATTCATAGCCTCAAGAACTAGAAAGCCTGTCATAGGAGTTCCAGTAAGCGCACAACTGGGGGGTTTAGATGCGCTTCTCTCAATAACCCAGATGCCCTCAGGAGTTCCCGTGGCAACCGTTGGAATAGACAACGCTAAAAACGCAGCTTTACTAGCCGCTAGGATTCTCGCCACATCCGATAAGAAACTAGCCGCGAAACTGAAGGAATACGCTCATGAATAAAGCTCCTTTATTAACTGAAGATGACATAGCCAGAACATTCTCGTTAGAAAATATTAGGAGAACAGAAATTTATTCCATTATAAGGGAGTTATCTAAATTCCAAAAAATAAATCAGTCAAAAGTATCGAGAGAGTACAGAATTTCAAGAAGAGCCCTTTATGATTGGCTACATGGCAATAGAGCACCATACTCCCTCATTTCAATAGAATGGTTAAAGACCCAAGGTGTGGTGCCTTTTCATGGATTCAACCTAAGGAATGAAATGCATCAACTGCTTTTCGACATTTATGCCTTTATGTTTGGTGATGGATCATTAGATACTACTTACATCGAATTATCCGGATTTATTGATGATCTGCAACAGGTGAATAACTCGTTACGGAGGTTCTTTCCAAGTATAAATATGAATTTATTTAAATCAAGTCAAAACTCGTATAGTCTTTTTATCTATTCTTCCCAACTTGCCCGTTTCTTCATAGCGCTTGGATGCCCTCTAGGCAGCAAACAAACGCAAGAGTATCTTCTTCCATCTTGGATAACGGAAGATAGGGAATTGTCAAAGCGATGGCTAGAAATTTTCCTTTCGAACGAATGTAATTACATTAATGAAAGAAGGAAAGTGGCGCGAATAGAGCAGTACAAAGCATTAGTTCTCGAAGATAATTTGATAGCCTTCTTGAACCAGGTAAGGAGACTTCTAGAAAGATTTAAGGTAAAGGTAAGCCATGTAAAAGAGGGGCCTACCTACAGGAGAAAAGATGGCATTTGGGTTAAAGGTTATTACATCAACATCTACAGAGACAAGCTAAATATACTAAAGTTTTTAACCGCCTTCACCTTTCGTGCTGCTTCATTAAAGGAGAAGATTAATCGTTGTACGCAGATAAAATTGAGGAAAGATTTAGAACTCCAAACAAACCGTATAAATTCCTATCTCTATGCCAAAAAAGCTAGAGAATTGGAATATAAACGGAGACAATTAAAAACACTTTTCAATGATCTTAGAAACGGTATTCAAAGTTCAGTTACGTGGAATACATTCTATAACAGTTATAGCTTCAACACTCGAAAGCCAAAATATCTCGAAAAAATAGCGGAACTCAAAGAGCTAGGCTTTGCCGTTCTTGATGAACAAACCATCACTAAAACTCTGAGGCGAGTTGTATGAAAAAGGGTTGGACCTACGCAAAAGCGGGAGTAGATCGAAAAAAGATTAGACGTGCTCAAAGGGTTATAGGTGATTTACTTTCAACTACCTTTAAACATAGACACGAGCGTTTTGGTGAAGTTTTGACAGAGATTGGGCACTATGCTGGATTGATAGATATTGGTCATGGAAAGGCGCTGGCTATACATGTTGACGGCTGCGGCACAAAAGTGCTAGTAGCGCAACTGATGGATAAATATGACACGGTTGGAATTGACGTTGTAGCCATGTGTGCTAATGACTTAATTTGCATTGGGGCTGAGCCGTTAGCGCTTGTTGATTATTTAGCTGTTCAAAAACCAGATGAAAGAATGATCAGTGAAATTATGAAGGGATTGGTAAGGGGGGCTGAGCTGGCTGGTGTTGCAATCGTGGGAGGCGAAACCGCTGTCATGCCAAGCGTCATCCAAGGTGCTGTGGAAGGTAAAGGCTTTGATTTGGCTGCTTTAAGTGTAGGCGTTGTGGAACAGAAACGGGTCATCACGGGCAAAGCTATGCGCCCGGGCGACGCAATTATCGGGCTTGAAAGTAGCGGGATTCACAGCAACGGTTTAACTCTCGCCCGAAAGGTGTTCTTCGAACAGAAAAATCTGAGCGTGCATGATACGCTCCCAGGCCTAGGCAGAACTCTAGGCGAGGAACTATTAACTCCGACAAGGATCTACGTTAAACCAGTTCTTGAAATTCTGAAGAAGGTCAAAGTTTCTGCTCTAGCCCACATCACTGGTGGAGGGTTTAGTAAACTGAAAAGGTTTGAAGAATACGCCGAAGTGGGCTTCAACATTGAAATTCCGAAGGATCAGCCAATCTTCTGTTTAATCGAAAAGTATGGCGGGATATCGGCAGAGGAAATGTTCCAAACATTTAATATGGGGATAGGCTTCTGTGTCGTCGTCCCTAAAGGAAATGAAAACCAAGTACTACAAATCTGCAAGAAGCATAAACTCGGCGCAACCGTTATAGGTGAAATAAGCCGAAAAAAAGGCGTTAATATCAAAACCACGAAAGGCGAATTGATCTCTTTCTAGTTGGTGGAAGGATTGATTGAATGCGAAGAAATGCGGGAAATCGCAAGACGATACAAAAACCCAATCGGAGTATTGTTAGGATCCCACTCCGCCCTAGACGGAATGGCTGGGCTGAGAGATTACGGCATAAAAGGACTCATTTATACTACGAGAGGACGAGCTGAAATCTATCTAAGGGAGCCCCGTGCTGGCAAACCCGAGGAGCTTATAGAAGATCTACCGAGTCTCGCTCGCAGAGACATACTCGTCACAGAGGACATAGCCGATATCAAGCGAAGAATAAACGAGGACTGGGTTGAAGCAATACTGATTATGGACCGGTATGAAGATATTTTGAAATCCGAATACCTGGACGCCCTAGTTGAGCTTGAAGGAATCCAAATACCCAACAGAGCCTTTGCAGTCTATGTGGGCGGAGACTCATGCAAGAAGATTGAAGACGACTTCCCTGTTCCACTACTCGGATCCAGAAGCCTCCTCAAGATTGAGAACCGAGAGGAAGTAAAGAGAAACTACTATTGGTATCTCGAGCAAGCGGGCATACCGCATCCCAAAGAATTCAAGTACAAAGTGACAAAAGAAGGCATCAAATTCGCCAGCAAAATAAATCAGCCACTCGTATTCAAGGTGCCACACGCTGGACGGAGGCTTGAGAGAGGCTTCATCTTTGCTGCTGACAGTAGGCGCATAGAAGAAGAGGTAAGACGGGAAATCAGAGCAAAACATATTCTAAAAGAAGATCTCCCCCTAGGAAGAGCCGAGGAATACATCCCAGGCGTGACCGCCAACTTCAACTTCTTCTACTCGCCGATAAATGCTGAAGAAGACTGGGGCGCCTTGGAGAATTATGCTAGCAGAGAACGGCTTGCAAACGAATTTCTCTCCATAGACGAACGCAGAGAGACCACCCACGACGGCATCCTAAGAATGCTGGCAAAAGAACAGTTGAAAGTAGACTGGAGTAAGACAAAATATCCAGAAAGCTTCGAGGTTACAGCCCACTCAATGATAAGCCTACGCGAATCGGTGCTAAGAAAAATCTATCCGATAGCCGACAATTTTGTCGAATTGACCAAGAAGACGGATCCTCCTGGAATGATTGGAGCATACTGCATTCAAACGCTCATAACCTTCGAAGAACAACCATACGTGGAGGCAGTATCACAAGGTGTCTATGATGCGGCTGGCAAAAGCTTCTACGACTTCGTGCCAAAAACCCAAGACATTGCAGTGCGGCATGGCGGCGGCACAAACGTCCACATGGGAATAGGATCCCAGTATGCCAATACGAAATACAAAAGACCCATGAGCACCGGTGACCGAATCGCCCTAGAGATAAAACACGCCAAAGAAAAAAGAAAACTAGATAGAATCGTAACATAGTCTTTCATTTCAAAAACTTCTGAGAAGTCATCTAATTCACCTCCGATAGTGAGCATATCCCAAGATCTAACGTAGTATACAAATTGTTCGATTTAGTGTCCTTCGGTGTTGTCTAGGAGAATCTTCTTCCTGCTTTCTATTATTTGCGGAGGCAGTTTTGTGAGATTGAGCGGAGAAAAGAGGAAACCTAGCAAAGGAAAATTAGCTAACCAACCTGAATCCTATTTTTAATATCCAAGTAGCACTAAAGTGAAGCGTAGAAAAAAGCTTCGAGGAGATTAAAAATGGCTGTAAGCCGCGTGGCAATTGTTAATGAAGTCGCTAGATTAAAACGATCATTACGCTCAACCGACGAGACAGGTCTATTGCAACGCCCTATAATCGTTTCAGTCATAATCCCTACATTCTTAAGAAGTGAGTATGAGCTAACTGGCTATCGGTTCGAGGTCATTCGAAATGAACTCCTTGAATTGCGCCCCCTACTTGAGAGGGGGATTATTGATGAACTCATAATTGTAGACGGCTCTGTTGGAATGCGTGGAAAAATCGACGACAGGTTAATGAGGCGAATAACACTTGTCGCGTATCAAAGCCTCCCTCTATTTAGAGATCAAGTTGACCTAGTGCGAAAATATCCTCTAATTATGAATCTGGCGAAAATGGGATTGTGGGAGTTCGCTATTCGAATTATACATCAGCACGACCCAGAAATAGGAAGAATCGGCAAAAAACTACAAATTTTGCCACGTGAGCTGCCCGGGGGGAAGGGTGCTGGAATGTGGCTAGCCACTGGAATTTCCGCAGGAGATGTCATCGTCTATATGGACAGTGACATACGCAATTTTGAAAGTTGGCAAGTGGCCGCGATGATTAAACCAATACTGACGGGTTGGCAGAGACAAGAAGGCTGCGAACATATTAAAGCATACTATACTAGGCTAGCAGTTAACATAGACTCGCCTGAGAAAGGGTTTTATAAACTCGGAGGCCGTGTCACACGGTTATTTGTGATTCCATTGGTGAGGGTTCTCTCACGGCATGGGGTATTATCCGGGTTAGAAAAATTGAAGTACCCTCTTTCAGGTGAGATGGCTACTACTAGAGATTTTATAGCTGGTCTAGAGTTCCCAGTAAATTATAGCGTTGAGTTGGGTCTGCTGTTACAAATTTGGGAGAGGCGTCTTATCGAGAAAATGGATCAGGTAGACCTACATATTTATCAGCATTTCCCAAGGGATGAAGAATATGTCAAAAAAATGGTTGAAGAGGTCATAAGGCTACTTTTAGTTGAATTAAAGCCTTATCTGAAATTTGATGAGAGCATTGTGAATGAGTACATCAATGAAGCGTTTAGGGAGATTAGAGCAACTCAAGCTCAGTATGGAAAGGCCAAGGTTCTATCCGACCTGTTCTTAGAAACAAGGCGGCGATTCTTCAAAGACATCAAAGGAGATGAAAGAAGGGCGTTAACACATGCCAAAATTCTAAAAGAAAAAATCTCGTCAGCATCAGAGGCCGAGGAGGTCAAGAAACTTCCTGCATGGAGACAGATACTTGAAAGCCAGTATGGACAAAGCTTTGCATCATTTATCCGCAGACGTAGCACAATCTCAACACTTGAACTGCTACGAAAGGAAGGACTAGTTAAGACTACTATGTTCCCCTAATTCCCAAAGAGGAGCATACGGAGTAGACCTCTGCAAGTTTGTAGGGTAGGGAAAGTAGATGCGAATTGCTCTGTTGAAAGCTAGCTTCCATAGAGGATCCGGGATTTCTCGACATATTGTTGAACTCGCTAGACGCTTCATTCAAAGTGGTCATAAAGTCGTAGTCATGTCTAGAGATGTCTATTGGCGTAACCATAACGTCCCAATTATCGAGTTAAAATTTCCATACAGAAATGTACCTTGGGTTAGAAATCTTGGAACGGTAATAAGCTCCCTTAACCAGTTGAAGAATTTTGATATAATCCACTCACACTACTACCCGGCGGTGCTTGCTGGTGGTTTAGCTGAAACTCTATGGAAAATACCGCATATATTCACCTTTCACGGCTTCGCTCCTCTTTATGGCTGGCAAAATTCCATTCAAACGTTAAAAATGGTTGAGGGGAGAATTGGCACTTTTCTAGGTTTAAGAAGGCTAGATCACGTAATAACCGTTAGCAATTTTCTTAAACGAATTTTAATTGAATCTTACTTCTACAGGGGAAATATTTCAATCATACCAAATGGGGTCGACATTAAGCGCTTTAACCCAAAAGTTGATCGGGCCATCGTTCGAAAAAGATACAATCTCGAAAACGCACCCCTGGTGCTCTTTTTAGGAAGGCTGGTCCCCTACAAAGGGGTCAGATATCTTTTAGAGGCAGTCCCCTACGTGTTAAGGGAAGTACCTAATGTAAAGTTCATGATCGCTGGTGCTCCCCGATATGAAAAATTAAATTATCAGAGGCAAGTGGAGCAAATGGGACTTAGGGCATCGGTTTTATTCGCTGGCTTCATTGCCGAGGAAGAACTTTCAAACTGCTATGCTGCATGCGATATCTTCTGTTTTCCCAGTCTCTGGGAGGGATTCGGACTACCAGCTATCGAAGCTATGGCTTGTGAGAAGCCGGTAGTCGCCTTCAGAGATCACGGCGTCCAAGAAATAGTTGAAGACGGAAAAACAGGTTCTCTAGCCGAGCCCAGAAACGTAAAAGAATTAGCGGAGGCAATAATCAATCTTCTTCAAGACGAAAACCTACGCAGAAAAATGGGGCAACGAGGCCGCGAAAAAGTAATACAAAACTATACTTGGGACATAATTGCAGAGAAAACTCTAAAACTCTATGAAAATCTCCTAGAGCTAAAACTAGAAAAGAATGAGTCGTGATTCTCAAATCCTGCGCTTGACATACAGAAGTATGTTAAATAGCATTCAATTTCAAAATACTTTAAAAATCAGCCTCAGCGACTTTATTCATAGGATGCTATAAGCGAAGTCTCCCACAAACCAATTAACTGCAGAGTTTCCATAATTAGGCGCGATGAAAGGAGAAATGCTATGTTTCAAGGAGTAGACGCCTCTAGCTTGCAGAACACTATACCCATTTTAGAAAGCGTAGTCGCCGTCTCTATTCTTTTTATAGCATATAAATTAGTTAATAGATACCTTTCGCGTTTTTGTGAACAATTAAAAGTTGAAGCACATGTCGAGAATGCTCTAAGGCTCACCATACGTATAGTTATTGCCATTATTGGCTTAGGCGTTATAATGCATATGTTCGGGCTTCCAATTACATGGTTGCTGGGGAGCTCCGCTCTAATCGGCGCGGTCATCGGCTTTGGCTCTAGTCAAACGATTGGAAATTTGATAGCAGGCTTCTACGTAATTATCAGTAAGCCGTTTGTCGTAAAAGACTTCGTGAAGATTGGAGATGTGGAAGGGCAAGTTGAAAGTGTAACCATTAACTACACCGAAATCTACACACCCACTCACAATTTGCTGAAGATACCTAATGTCCAAGTGTTAAACAGTCGAATACTTCACTGCACCAAGCAGAAAATAATTGATTATAGCTTCCAAGTTAGCTTCGGACATGAAATTCCAAATGAAGAAATAGTCGATAAATGCATTCGACCAGCTATAGAAGCATTCTACGAAAAATATAAGGATAAACTTCCAGAAAAACCGAAGTATTATCTTACAGCGTACGATCGAACTGGGAGAACATTTACCATACGTGCCTTTTTTAATAAAGGTAATGCAAGAGCTCTATACAACCTGCAACCGGAACTCCTTAGCATGATAGCGGATCGCGCGGATGCTTCTAGGAAAGCAAAAACAATGCGCCAAGGAAAAAGGAAAACTAGATAGAATCGTAACATGGATACCTTCAAAAATTTTTTAAAATAGATAGCCATTCTTCTCTAAAAACGAGGCATTCTAGCTATGAGCGAATTAGGCAAGCTTAGGATCCGGTTGAGCGCGCGAGAAAATTTCTCCACGGCCATCGCTCTCATCGCGGTAATCGCACTGATACAAGTCGTAATTATATGGTTCTTCTACTCACATGGACTAACCGACCCATACCTCTTTACCCTAATCCCGGCAGGCGTGGTAACTGTCCTAACCTCAAACTGGATCTATCTCACAGAGAAACTTGCCACGATCCCCAAGGCTCCTAGAAAGCCCTCCCCAAGTAAACCATCTGTACCGAGCTTCATCTTCAAATCGCACACAATGGAAATTACCGTAAAAAGCGCCATAATCACTTTTGCACCATTCATAATCTTAACCATAATCGCCTTCAGCCTTCCAGCTCTAACACGCTTTTTAGCTTGGCTGCAGGGAGTTGCACCACCTCAAATCTCGTCATTTACAGAGTCTATGCATAATTCACTCATATCGTTCAGAATGACGGCTCCGGTTTGGAAGTACATCTACCTTGAAACTTTTTCAGCTGTTGCTTCTACCTTAGTCACGCTATTCGTGGGTGGACGGCACTAGGGTCGTATCATGTGCTACCTCTTATTAGGCGAATGAATCAAAAAATTAGCTTCGAGGTTACAAATATTGGCTGACCGTCCTAGATTTGGACCCGCAGGCAAGCCCCCTAGGTTCAAGGGTCCTACAACCGAAACTCCCCGCTTCTTGCACGATGAAGGTCTAGATGCATTCGAGTACCAAGCGGTTCGGGGGGTTCGAATCTCCCAGAAAGACGCAACTGAACTGGGCAGAGTTGCAAAAGAAACAGATGTATGGCTAAGTATGCACGGCCCATACTTCATAAACCTCAGCGGCGAACGAGCAACAGTCGAGGCAAGTGAAAAGCGGCTCATCGACAGCCTTAAAGCCACAAGCTGGATGGGCGGCCATCGAGTGGTCTTTCACCCAGGCTACTACGGCATGCGATCACTCAAAGACGCACTGGACTTGTGTATCAAATCGATGCGTGAAATAATTGAAAAAGCAAGAACTCTTGGAATAAAAGATGTCCTACTTGGGCCTGAGATAGGTGGGAAAAAATCTCAGGTCGGGAGCCTCGACGAGATCATAACTATCTGCAAAAAAGTTGAGTCAACCGCTCCCACAATTGACTGGTCACATCTACATGCGCGTACAGGCGGAGGAATAAAGGGAAAAGATGATTATCTGAAAGTGATTGAAACTCTTGAAAAAGAGTTGGGGTCTGATGCTGTGAAAAATTTGCACTGCCATTTTACCCACGTTGAATTTACTGAGAAGGGAGAGCGTTCTCATCATGAACTAGACGAGCCAGGCTACGGTCCTGATTTTAAGCCGCTTGCAGAAATAATCGCAGAGCAGGGACTAAGACCAGTTATAATCAGCGAATCACCCATACTCGATATAGACAGCATCAAAATGCGCGATATTGTGCTCAAAGCGATGCGAAAAATTTAACGCTTCCTCGCAGCTATTATTCACGGGCTTCTATTCCTGCTAATCCTCTAACAAACTCTTCTCAGGGACGATCTTCGAGGTTCAAATAGCACTGCTCTAAACTATCGGCCCAGTTGCCCTAAACTGTAAAATCACACTAATTCTGAAGAAGCACCACCTCACCCACATCAAATGTAGATAGCATAAACACATGTGGTAATCTTTAAGACATTTCAAAAACTTATTTTATGCAAACAGTGAAAAATATCGTTAAAAGATATTAAACATTATGAAGGGAGAGAGTTAGAGATAGAGCCTGTTCTAAGAGCTATTTTAAGCATATGCATTCTCGTTTTTACAGCGAAGATAATAGGACAATTTTTCTTACTGCATGGTTTGCCAGAGGTTCTAGGAGAACTGTTCGCTGGCATAATTTTCGGTCCATACGCCTTAGGTACAGCCATCCAAATTTATGGGATACCTCTGGTGGAGTTCAACGAAATACTCAATGCCTTTGCGGAGATAGGAGCCATTGTCATACTATTTATTGCCGGGTTAGAGATGAGTTTTGCGAGATTTAAAGCAGCGGGGATTCCCTCGTTCATCGTCGGCTCCGCTGGGGTGGTCGTCCCCTTCTTCCTTGGTTACTGGGTCTATGCTCAACTCGGCTTCCCCTTCGCATCAGCAATCATGGTCGGGGCAGCTTTAACTGCAACAAGTATCGCTATCACCGTGCGCGCACTGGATGAGCTTGGAAAAACCGACCTCATGGAATCTCGCATCACAATCAATGCGGCTGTAATTGATGATATACTCGGATTAGCCGTGTTAAGTATAGTTGTATCGATCGTTGCAGCTGGAATTACGCCTAAGCCGCTCGAAATTTTTTCAACTCTTATAAAAGTGATGATAATTTGGTTATTACTTCTATCTGTAGTGACATACTTCCTCCCTCAGATCATGAACAGAACTGCTATGTGGAAAGTTAAGGGAAGCGTTGAGGGAACAGCAATTGCTTTATGCTTTGGGCTCGCGGCATTGGTTAGCGGACTTGGGTTTTCACCGATCGTTGGAGCTTTCGCTGCAGGAATGGCTGTCGCAGAATCAAGAGCGATAAAACGCGTTAGAGAGTTCACCAACAGCGTGGCATTGATCTTTTCTCCAATCTTTTTTGGGGTTATGGGCGCTGTTGTTAACCTCAATAGGTTTACGCTAAATACGGTGATAATGTCTGGGGTGCTTATCCTAATCGCTCTGGTTAGCAAAGTTCTGGGGTGCGGTCTTCCTGCCACTTTATACTTTAAAGATACGTGGAGAGGTCTACGGGTAGGTGTTGGTATGATTTCGAGAGGCGAAGTGGGTATCATAATCGCCGGTATCGGGCTTACCGCAGGGGTGCTTACGGGGGATATTTACAATGAAATTATTGGTATGATTATTGTAACGACTTTGTTAACACCATTGCTTCTAAAAAGGGTCTTTAAAGAAGAATAACTGTTCTTTTAAAGTGCTTGTAACGCTTGTAATCGCTTAACAATGTTAGGGTGAGTTGAGAATATCTCAATCAACCTATCTACGGAAGTGAGTTCTCTGGTGAGCAAATCTCTAACTAGCTGTTGGTCGCTAGCTCTCGCTTGCGATATTTCAACAGCGTCTCTTACGGCACTATCGGGGTCGGCGATGAACAGTGTTTTGAAGCTGCTAGATCCAGTCGCCTGGGGCTGATATCTTCTCAGTCTCCCAGTAGAATTGACTATCTTCGCTAAGGCTTCTGAAAGTTTGCGGGCGCCATCCTCAACCACAGTAACGCTATGTCGGTCCGCATAGTATTCTCGTAGTCGACTTAGTTGAAGCACGAATAAGGTGAGGATCCAGTAGATCGCTATGCTAGCAAGCCCGATGAGAGCGGCTCCGGAACCACGCTCCTCCCTTCTCCCATAAGAGGAAGAGAGAAGAAATGAATACCCTAGGTAGTAGAATAGCGCTGGAAGAACCGACACGAACATCATGACTTGGACATCCCTGTGTTTCAGATGTCCCAGCTCATGGCCAAGAACCGCTTCCACTTCCTCATACTCTAACTTATCCAATAACCCAGTTGTTACTGCAACTCTGGTTCCCGCGATCGGTGAACCATATGCGAAGGCGTTTGGAAGTGGGATGTTGGCGATCATCACTCTGGGCTTTTTGATCCCGCTTTTCTGGCTGAGTCTTTCAACTGTTTCATGAAGGCGAGGCTCCTCTGATTTTGCCACTTCTCGCGCTCTGTATAAAGCGTCAATTATGTAGGGAGCGAAAAGCCACTGAGCAAGGTTGAAAACGAGGACAAAGAAAGTCGTTGCCAGAATGTTAAATGTGCCGATTAGGCTGAGCACCACTGTGAAAAAAAGTGTGGATAAGGCAATTATGAAGGCTAGCGTGCCAAGCATTGAGAGACGGAGTTTCACTAGGCTCATTTTTTAAACATCGTTCCTAATTAAAATTTCATTTAAATTGAAAGGTTGAACCGTCGCTTATAAAATTAACTTTAATTGTTTCTGAAAAGGATTAAGAGTGACAAGAAGCCATGTGTCCCAGAAAGTTAATTCACACATCTAAAGTTAACAAACTCTTACTTGGTACTGTAGCTGGTTTCTTAGTCGGTTTAGCGGCAGGGCTCTTGGGAGTGGGAGGCGGAGAGTTTCGGATACCCATTCTACTTTACCTATTGAATTTGCCGGTGCTCCTGTCAATCGTCACGAACCTATTGATTGGGCTTCTAGTAGTCTTTGTCTCATTCATCACGCGATATCAAATGGGTCTAATCACCTCATATGCAATTGATGTGGCGATTTTCATGGCATCCGGCTCAATTATAGGTGGATATATTGGGGCGCATTTAACTGGGAAGGCAAATGAAGCCTTGCTAAAGAAGTTTCTAATAATGCTATTAATCGCGGTTGGAGTGAGAATGATTTTAGACCCATTAATCGGATGGGCTTTGCCCAGCGTGTCATCTCCCTATTTAGTTGAAGTCATCCTCGCGATATCTGTTGGCCTTCTTATTGGGGCTGTCTCCGGCTTACTTGGAGTTGCTGGGGGCGAATACAGAATCCCAGCGCTGATCTGTTTCTTCGCTCTGCCGATAAAAATTGCTGGAACAGTAAGTCTGTTAGTCTCCATCCCAACCATCTTGACTGGCTTTACAAAACACTGGCGCATGGGACACTTGAATAACTACGGTGTTGCTGTTGGATTAACCATGGGCTCTGCGTCGGTTATAGGCTCTTACATTGGAGCCAGTTTGACTGGCGCTGCTAGTGAAAGCCTTCTAAAGCTTCTGTTAGGCATTGTATTATTGTTGGCTACGGTGAGAATGGTCACCGAGCCCTAACATCCTGTGGGGGGCACGTTTTGGCTAAGCTAAAGGGATTTGCAGAGCTTTGGAGAGTTGAAGAAGCACTTCAAACCTTCTTGGCACAAGTCCAACCTCAAAGGCTAGGACTCGAAAAAGTGCCATTGAAAAAAGCGCTTCACAGGGTTGCAGGCGAGGATATGATCGCAAAACGGGATTTACCCCACTTCGCTCGTTCGGCAATGGACGGGTATGCTGTAAAGGCAGGGGATACTTTCGGCGTTTCAGAATTTAAACCTACAACTCTTCGCCTAGTTAGAGGCGCCCGCGTTTCTCATGGTGAAGCAGCCAGAGTCTGGACCGGGTCTGCTATGCCAGCAGGTGCTGACGCTGTTGTAATGCTTGAGTACACCCGCGAAGCCAGAGAGGGGAGAATCGAGGTGCTGATGCCTGTTGTGCCTGGTATGAATGTTTCGCCAATAGGTGAGGATCTGCATAAAGGCGATATGGCTGTCAGAAAGGGGAAAAGGCTGAGACCTGAAGACATCGGGCTCCTAACCGCTCTGGGCTATACTGAAGTGGATGCTATACGCAAACCCCGAGTCGGGCTCCTCTCAACAGGCAATGAGCTTGTGGAGCCAGGATGTCCAGTAACACCCGGGAAGGTCGTTAACGTTAATAGGATATTGCTGGATGGCATGGTCAGAGAACTAGGCGGAGAGCCAGTTGATCTAGGCATAGCTAAGGACGACCTGGAAACGATTACTCAACATATCTCAAAAGGACTGAAGAAAACCGACATACTCCTAACTACTGGGGGAACCAGTGTAGGCGGCTTTGACCTTGTGCCTGAGGCTGTTAACCGCTCAGGAAAACCTGGCTTAATCATTCACGGGATAGCTATGCGCCCCGGGAAACCCACTGGACTGGCTATTGTCAACGATAAACCAGTGGTATTGCTGTCTGGAAATCCAGTAGCCGCTATATTTGGATTTGACATGTTTGTCAGACCTCTAATTCAGAAAATGCTTGGAATAGAGTATGAGCCACGCCCGACAGTTCAAGCTAAGCTTACGCGGAAAGTGCCCTCTGCGCTTGGTGTAATGGTTTTCCTAAGGGTAAAGGTCTACTTGAAAGGAGAGCAATATTATGCGGATCCGCTGAGGACTGCGGGAGCAGGCGTCCTGACCACGATGACAAAGGCTAGCGGTTATGTAATAATTCCAGAAGATCGCGCTGACTTGGAGGAGGGTGAGATAGTTACGGTGCACCTCACTGGATCAATAGGGAGAACCTAATCATGTCTAGACGTTTCATCATGCCAGAGGAAGCCCATACCATAATCAAAGAACATTTTACTGCAACACCAGTTGGGGTTGAAAAAATCCTTGTGACAGAAGCGTATGGACGTGTGCTAGCTGAGGATGTAGTTTCAAGATTAGATGTCCCCTCGTTTAGCAGATCCAAAGTTGATGGTTATGCTGTAAGCTCGGCGGATACCTTTGGCGCTGAAGAGCACCAACCAGTCACCCTAAAGGTCTTAGGGCATATAAGCGCAGGGAGCTATCCTCGTCTAAAAGTTAAGCGAGGAGCTGCAGCGGGAATCGCCACAGGCGCTCCTATCCCCACAGGAGCCGACGCGGTTGTTATGGTTGAATTCACAAGCCGAGAGGGCAACATGGTCAAAATTTACCGCCCAGTAGCTCCGAATGCAAATATCTTGGAGAGGGGGTTTGACATCAAGGCTGGGGAAACAATCCTCAAATTCCAACAACTATCCGCATCCGATCTTGGTGTACTTTCAGCAATCGGACTTAAAGAAGTGAAAGTATTCAAAAAACCCAAAGTAGCGGTTATATCAACGGGTGATGAGGTTGTCGAGCCAAGCAAACCACTTCCTTCAGCCAAGGTATATGATGTAAATAGAAGCACGATAGCTGCCTCAGTTTCTATATGCGGCTGTAAGCCGATAATCTTTGGAATTGTACGCGATGATCCTGCGGCTCTCAAGCACAATTTAAAGAAAGCTCTCACGAAGGCTGAGGTTGTGATCACCTCTGGTGCCACCTCCGTAGGGGTTGAAGATTACATGCCCAAGATTTTGAATGAGCTAGGAAAGCCAGGAGTCATTGTGGGAGGCTTGGCTACTAAACCTGGAAAGCCCACTAATGTGGCGGTTGTAAATGGGAAACCTGTATTTGCGTTACCGGGGCATCCTGCTTCAGGACTTATTGTCTTCAACTTACTAGTTCGACCAGTACTCTGCAAGATGGCGGGGTTGCCAGCTGAGGTGAGTGAGCCAAAAGTGCTCGCTAAGGCGGCTGCAAGGATTTTCCCTGAAAAAGGTAGGCGAACTTATATGACGGTAAGATTAGAGCGCGGTTTGAATGGCGAATTATTAGCTCACCCAATTCCCGCAGAATCCGGAGCTATAACAACTCTCGCAAAAGCTGATGGTTTTATCGAAATCCCTGAAACTAGAGAATTCATTGAAAAAGACGAGAAGGTCGTAGTCCACCTTTTGAGGGCGAAATCCTTCTAGCTGAATTTGTCTCTTTGCTTTAGCAGATAAAGTGCAACTATAATTATGGTTATCAGATATCCAGTTAGGACATATGCCTCTAGACTAGGGCTGCCCGAGAACATCATTGTAGCATAAACTACAACTATCCCTACGAACCCTTCAAGCAATGCTGAAATCCATGCAAGATACAGTCCCCACTTTTTCAATAAGAACAGTCCAACAGCTGCTACTAGATTTAATGCTGCCAATATGCCGATGTAAGTCAATCTAAAATTCGCGCCGTACAAAATCGCAATGTCAGCTAATCCAACTAAAACATAGAAGACGGTCACAGCAATCAAACTAAGCGATTTGGGCTCAGCTTCAGTCCTGGCTTCAACTGCATTCTCTTCAGCCGTCATAACTGACCACTCAGTCTTAATTCGCTAATTCATATAAGCAATAAATTAATTCTACTCGATTTTTACCAATTAGGTTGCTTATTTTTATTTCCTCTTTCGGAGGAACATCAGATCCTCTTTTTCACAAACGTATTCAAAGCCTACTTCGAGTAGCCCCTTAATTTCTTCAGGCGCCTTAACGACTCTAACTGTGAACTCATCCGTCGCTTCTTTGAAGATTGGTTGTGGATTCCCTGAACTTCTTTGAAGTTGACCTGTGATGTAAAAGAGCAAGAGGATAAGGTCTTGACGATAACGGTTTGGAGATCTAGTTACTAGATTCAATGAGAGTCCAAGCGGCGGCTCTTCCAGCCTCCTCAGCCTTCTTTTCCGTGTGAGCTCCGGCAATTATGATGACATCGTTCTCCTCGGGTTGAAATGTGTTTAGAATCTGTTTCGTGACATTCGGCCACTTCCTGGATATCGATTCAGAAGGGGGCATGATCAGTTCTCCCCCCTTGAGCACTAAGGTCACAGCTCCAATCGCCCCAACTCTCACAGCGGCGTCTCTCTGCTCAATCCCACTCTTGACTCTGCTGGCGGCATTCTTTACGAGGATCCCGAAGTTATGGGTGCCGACTGTCATTGAACTCCTTGAAACCTCAGCTCTACGCCCAAGTTTAGCGTTTAGCTCATTTAGGATCGAGAGCCCGCTTTCTGTCAAGTCGCATCCAAGCCGTGAAGTCTTGACAAGATTTGCATCGAGAAGGCGGTTGATCAGAGTTCGGGTAGCTCCCTCGCCGAGACCCAGTCTCTCTGAGAGCTTAGTTCTGCCAATTCTTTTCCCGCCAATGATCTCAATGGCTTTCGCCAAATGAAGCTCTGTGAAGGAGGACGCTGGTCCAGCTGCCTTCTCTTTCGCCAACCGCTTCAATACCTTTAGAACTCTCATAGGTCCTCAACTGAATCTACATAAAGATAGCAATAAGCATTAGCAAAGCCCCAGCAATTTATCTACGCTCCATATCCTGCAGTAAGATGCTCTCGCACATTGGATTTTGTGGACGCGACAGATTTCAATGTGCTCCTCTGAGCCACAGCCTCCTCATAAGCTAAGCATGATCTTCCCTGCGAGCCTTCCGAGAATATCTTTGCTTTGCTAATTCCTCTATGACGCGTAAAGCCTCATCGTGACTTTTTACAATTGTTACTCTAGCAGCCAGTATTTTTTTAAAGTACTTCTCCGCCTTGCCGCCAGTGAAATCCCGTTTCTCTATTGGTACATTATCAATAACTATGGTCGGAATGCTCTTTTCCGACGCAACCTTCACTGCCTCCAAGTTCTTCAGGTTACCATAGCCTATCAAAAAGTCTGTTACTATAACTGTGTCTGCTTGCTGGATCAACCTCAAATTTTCTTTGTATGCTTCCTTTGCTATTGGTGAAAACGGAGCCTCACTCGCAACTGGGATGCCGAGCATTTGAGCAGCCTCATAGTCTGTATCTAGAACGTTGAGTACACCTGCGGTTACGTTCCATCCTCTTACGAGCCTCGTCATCAATGAAGCGCCTGAACCGCCTCCACATATAACATGAACCCTGAACCCTCCTTTCTTTATGTCACTTGCTAGGAGGGATGTCGAGATGGGAATCACGTAGAGAGAATTGGTTATTGGATGGCGCTTGACAAATGCTCCAACTCCAAAGACTTCTGATATGTTTCCTTTCGTCAAAACTTCTTCAGGTTTCCCTAAGGAAACGATCTTCTTATCATGAAGTAGAATGAGCTTATCGCAGTATCTTGCAGCTAAGTTGAAGTCGTGAAAAACAGCTATCACGATAATTTTATTCTCTTTGCAAAGGTTCTTCAGCAAATCCATTATCTCGATTTGGCTGTTGATATCTAGATGTAGTGTAGGTTCATCAAGTAAAAGCACTCGAGGTTTCTGTGTTAATGCTCTAGCGATAACTATCCTCTGTCTTTCTCCCCCACTCACATCTGTTATAGGTCTGTCAGCAAGATGCCAAACGCCTGTTAGCCTCATAGCCTTCCTAGCGATTGCCAAGTCCTCAGAACTCTCCGTTTGAAATCTAGTTAAGTGAGGATTTCGCCCCATGAGAACAACATCCAAAGCTGTGAAGCTGAACGCAATAAGGGAGTCTTGAGGAACAACAGTCATTTCCTTGGCGACACCCCTATTCGTCATCTGGTAAACATCGCTTTCATTCAAAAGCACGACACCTTCATACGGCTTCAACGTTCTACTGATTGTTCTTAGCAATGTTGTCTTTCCAGATCCGTTTGGGCCGAGGACTCCTACGAACTCCCCTCCCCTCGCTGAGAAGCTTAAGCTGTTCAAGACTTCAATCGATTCATAACGGCAACTGACTCGGTCAATCTCTAAAGATACCAAATTCCTTCGCCCTCAAAGCGAGTAGCTTCCCTTCTTTTTGCGTAGGAGATAGATGAAGAAGGGGCCACCTGAAAGAGCTGTTATTATCCCAACAGGCAATTCGGAGGGCATAAAGATGACTCGCGCAATGGCGTCGCAGGAGACGAGGAATATAGCGCCTGTCAAAAGTGAAGATGGCATAAGTACTCTATGGTCGGGACCGACCAATATCCTGGTCAGGTGAGGCACCAGCAATCCGACGAATCCCACCAGACCGCTAATCGATACAGCTGATGCTGTCAGCAAGGAGCCGAGAGCAAGCAGGATCCTTTTCGATCTTTCAACATCGACACCTAAATGCTGAGCTTCCTCCTCACCAAGCGCCATGATGTTGAGATCCCTGGCGAAAAGGTAGGTTAGAAGTACGCCTATGCAGGTCAGCGGTAGAATGGCCCATACATCCTTCCACTTTACATACGAGAAGCCTCCCATAAGCCAGAAAACAAGTTGATGAAGTTCCCAGCCAGCAAGTATCTGCAATGTAGAGACAACAGCGGATAGAAAAATGCTGACCGCTATACCGGATAGTAGTAGGGTTACCATAGGGACTCTCGATCCCACCCGGGCGATGTTGTAGACAGCGAGAGAGGCTATTACAGCTCCGATGAACGCCATGACTGGGACTGTTTCAATGCCGAAGAGAGTGAATCCTACCTTTAGCACTATAGCAAGTGCTGCGCCTAAAGCCGCTCCTGAAGAGACCCCGAGAATATATGGGTCTGCCATAGGGTTTCTGAAGATCCCTTGAAAGACCACCCCGGATGTAGCTAGGCTGACTCCGGCTAGGATTCCTGCAAAGACTCTAGGAAGCCTTATCTGTATAACTATCAACCTTTCGCTTTCTGAAAAACCTGAACTGCCAAGTGGGTTTGCTACTATAGGAACCTCGTTGAGCAAGATCCTAACGATATGCGGTATCGGTATTTGAGCAAAGCCTATGTTCAATGAAAAAACCGTAACTAAACCTAGTAGACCTAACAAAGCAACTATAATTTGCCTCCATTTCCTGTAGCGAGTTAGATAATCGTTCTCACTTACTTTCAAGCCACTATCACATCAAGCAGTTTTCTGGGCAGTCGTCAAGTCTTCGAGGCTTTTGACTGTTTACAAGATCGGTTCGCGGATCATCTTGGAGCTGTGGATAAACATTGAGTACATTGCCCTTCAGCTCTATCCCACTGTAAATGTATGAAACGTCTTCAAGATAGTTCTTAGCTTCTTCAACTGTTTCGATCATCTCTTCTCTAAATGGCGCTCTCCAGCCCGTTCCTTGGACAGGAACATATCCATCAACCCGGTAAGGAATGGATGAACCCACGGACGCTATAAAAATGGCGATACTTATGATTTCATCCTTCCCTATCAGTTGTGGAATCAGGACGCTCTCCGCTCTAACCTGAATCCCGCTCCTGTAAAGAAGCTGGAAATTCCTTAGAACTCTTTCATTCGATTTTCCTGTGTACTGGATGTGAAGGGCGTCTCTAATCGCCTTGATGCTCACGCAGATCTCGCCGAGCCCAGCGTCTTTTAACTTCTCTATCCTGTTCTCATTCAACGCGTATCCATTAGTCAACAAAACGGTTCTTGCGTTGAGGTTGTCAAGTAATCTGATTACGTCTACTAATTGTCCATCGGCAGTAGGCTCGCCACCGCCGAGGACCGCCTTTTTGATATCCAATGGCTCTATCATTCTTCGCATGGCATCAAGCGAGAGCTTCTTAATTCCAGAAAGCAATTGAAGTCGGCTGCGCACATCGTCGGTGAGGTGGCAGTCCCAAGGTGATGTTCTTCGGATGCATCCTATACAGTGGAAATTGCACCCGCTAAAAAACATGTAAATCGAACGATCATGGGTGAAGTACACAATGTGATAGATTCTTGTCAAAAACTGTCTCCTCTTATTGCAGAAGGCATAATGTACTGTGGTGAGGCGGTTTCAGATGAGAGGATTGAACTGGGGGCAAAGATCTCCGGATGAATAAGCCAAGCTAATTGCTGTAAGCCTTGAACTATCCTTGGACCAGGTCTAATAAATATGTTCTCATCTATCTCACATATTCTATTGTTTTTTACAGCGCTGATGGCGCTCCAGCCGGGGCGCTCCTCGAAGTCCTCTTTTTTCACGCCGCCCATATAACCAAGTGACACTATGATTATCTCTGGGTTTTGCTGGATTACTGCTTCAGAGCTAACTATTGGATAAGCTTGTTTAGCATCGGCGAAGATGTTGACACCCCCCGCAATCTCGATGAGCTCATTCTGCCATGTTCCGGGCCCTATAGTATATAATGGCTCATACCAGACTTCGTAGTACACTTTTGGCCTGTAAGTCACGTTCCCAGTCTTACTAACCACACCCTCAATCACTCGTTGCATCTCATTGGTAAGTTTCTCAGCCTCATCAACTTTCCCGCAGACCTTTCCAACCAATCTTATGTTCGCAGGAATCTGGTCAATTTTCTTAGGATTCAAAGCTATGACTGTGATACCCTTTTCCTCGAGATCATTTACGACTTTCTCTTGAAGACTTAACGCGGCCAACACCAGATCTGGATTCAAAGCTACTATCCTTTCGATGCTCGGATTAGCGAAACCTCCGATTACCGTTATGTTGCCTTTCTTAACCATCTCCGAGACCTCTGGCGGATAGTCACAGAACTTAGTTACCCCAACCACTTTGGAGCCCAAACCTAAAGCAAAAAGGATCTCCGTGTTGCTGGGTGCTAGAGAAATGATCCTCTCAGGAATTCTAGATAAAGTTACATTTCTCCCAAAATCGTCTACGACCGTTGTCGGAAAAGCAGGCGGCTTCACTATAACTGGGCGCCATGCATACCACGCGACTGCTAAGACAACTAGGGCTATTATTGAAGATATTAGGGCAACTCTTGTTTTGCGATGCATTGTGTGTAAGCCTTCTGGTAGGATAATCCATCCAAATCGTTAAATCGCCTATATCATATAAAAGTTTGTCACGGTGAAGCCATGCCCGCAATTATGATTGTCGGAGATGGTATGGCTGATCGGCCTTTGAAAGAGCTTAACTACAGGACCCCCCTAGAGGCTGCGAAGTCAAAAAGTATGAGCCAGTTGGCCTCTATAGGAGTGTCGGGCTTGCTTGACCCCATAGCTCCAGGCGTGGTTCCAGAAAGCGATGTTGCAAATCTCTCCCTACTTGGCTACGATCCCAGTAACGTCTACACGGGAAGAGGGCCTCTCGAAGCCGTCGGCGCCTGTATCCAACTCCAAGAAGGTGATGTTGCTTTTAGATGCAACTTCGCGACGGTCGACGGCGATCTGAAGGTGGTCGATGAAAGGGCTGGCAAAGTTTACGAAGGATTAGACGAACTCACGGAATCCCTACAAGCCCTACAACTTGTTCCCAGATATGGAATAGAATTCCTGTTCAAGAGGACGCTGGGATTCAGAGGGGTCCTTGTGCTCAGGGGACAGAATCTTTCTCCGAGTCTGTTTGCACTGACGCCAAAACTTGGTAATAAAGCTGACATGGTTAAACCAATGGATGATTCAATACAGGCTAAGGAAACGGCTGATGGATTAAGGAGCTTCATAAGAGCATCTCATGAAATTCTCAAGGAACATCCTGTGAATCGAAAAAGGAAGGCTGAAGGGAAGCCTCCTGCCAACATAGTGATTCCGTGGGGCGGAGGTAGACAGCCTAACCTCCAACCTCTCTGCGAGAAGTATAAGCTGAAAGCTGCTTGCGTTGCCGCCGTCAGCCTCATTAAGGGTATATGCAAACTCAGCGGCATGACCGTAATGGATGTACCTGAAGCAACCGGAGACATAGATACGGATACGACCGCGAAAGCAAGAGCCGCGTTAAGAGCGCTCCAAGACCATGATCTAATTTTTCTTCACGTAGAGGGACCAGACGAAGCAAGCCACAGCGGTAACATTCTTGGGAAGATTTCAATAATAGAAAAGATTGACTCGATGATTGGTTTAATTCTGGAGCGGGTCGACCCTAAACAAACATGGATATCATTGCTCGCCGATCATACAACAAGTACGAGGCTTAGAAGGCATACAAGCGACCCCGCTCCTATAGTTATAGCCGGCGCCAACGTAATTCGAGATGGACTTACAGAGTATTGTGAAAGATCAGCATCGAGGGGCGGACTAGGGCGTATAAGAGGTAGGGACCTGATGCCTATGGTACTTGATTTCCTCGGCAAGGGGAAGCTTGAGGTGGTAGAATCCTCGTGAAATCAATCATTGAGCTGGCTCGACCTGAAATAAGGGAACTGCCTGAATGCGTGCACGGAGGAGGAGTTTGGGACGTAGCCGAGGAATTCCAAGTCCAATCTGGGCACATCCTAGATTTCAGCTCAAACATAAATCCACTAGGTCCATCTTCAAAGGCTTTGGAAGCGATTAAGTCCTCTTTATGGCGAATTCCATTCTATCCTGAATCAAATTCAAACAAACTTAGAGACGCTATCGCCCAATTTATCGGAGGTATCAAGAGGGAGAATGTAATTGTGGGCAATGGATCCTGCGAGCTCATTCACCTATTTGCCGAAGTGTTCATAAAAAGAGGAATGGGGGCTTTGATACCTGTACCCACATTCAGCGAATATGAGAGAGCTGTTAAGAAAATGGGGGGGAAGACAAGATTTCTTGGGCCAGCCAAAGATTTTATCATCCATACTGAAGATTTGCTTGATAAAGTTGATTCAAAGACTCAAGTGCTTTTCTTGTGTAATCCAAACAATCCTACGAGCGTCATGGTGACGCAAAATGATATCGTTAAACTCGTCCAAGAAGCTCTTACAAAAGACATAGTGGTCTTCGTTGACGAGGATTTTATAGAGTTCGTTGATAAACAGAAACGTTTCTCATTAGCGAGTGAGGTGGAGACGTATCCAAACCTATTCATTTTGAGGTCGTTTACCAAAGTCTTCGGGTTAACGGGATTAAGAGTTGGATATGGAATTGCTTGTAAGGATATGATCAATCTTCTTTTCAGAGTAAAACCGCCTTGGAACGTTAATTGTTTAGCTCAGGCCGCTGCTGTAGCTACTCTAGAAGATTTAGAACACCTGAAGAGGACCGAGAAGTTGATTGGGGAGGGAAAAAAATTCCTACTCCGAGAGCTAAATAGAATTGATGGTTTTAGAGTCTTCCCAGCTGATGCGAACTTCATTTTTATAGACATCCGACAATCGGGCTTCACAGCTTCCAGACTGAGAGAGAAGATGCTTGCACATAACATACTGATTAGGGATTGCAGCTCCTTTCGGAGTCTAGATGAGTATTACATTAGAATCGCTATCAGGACAAGATGGGAGAATGATCGGCTATTAGAAGCTGTGAGAAAAGTCGTAGGCAAATAAGCTCCGCTAATGCTTGAGAACATGTTTCCCCAAAGTCTATTGCCCACCCTAACTCCGTTGCTCATATTAGCATTGGCACTATTCATCGACATTACAGTTGGAGAACCTCCTGAGAAATTTCACCTGACTGTCTGGATAGGTAAGACGATCAATTTTTTTAAGCCTAGACTTAAGACGGAGAATCCAGTTCTTCAAAAGATCAATGGAATCATACTAGGTTTACTCTCAGTCACGTTGTTCGTTGCCACTGTCCAAATGGTACTTTTTGTAATAGGAAACTATTGCGGTTTCTCTTCGTGGATAGTAGCCTCAGCATTGTTCCTAAAGATGACGTTTGCCATCAAGTGCATGGAGGATTATGCGCTTCCAATAGCAAATGCTCTCAGGAGCGGCAATCTGTTTAAAGCTAAGCAATTGTTGCGGCATATTGTAAGACGAGACGCATCGAAGCTTAGTGAATCACAAACAGTATCAGCCGCCGTTGAATCGATAGCGGAGGGAACTGTTGATGGAATTACTTCGCCATTGTTCTATTTCGCTATTTTTGGAGTACCAGGGGCTGTTGCATTTCGCGTGATAAATACCCTTGACTCTTTAGTCGGATACAAAGATCCGGAGCATGTTAATATTGGCTGGTTTTCAGCTCGGTTGGACACTCTTTCCAACTATATCCCAGCGCGCCTAACAGCATTCCTAATGATCATAGTGGCTTGGCTTTTAAATCAAAGTTGGAGAAATGCTTGGAGGACCCTGGCTAGAGACAAAGACAAAACGGAGAGCTTGAACGCGGGATGGCCGATGGCGGCCATGGCTGGCCTCCTGAATGTTCGATTGGAAAAACCCGGGTCATATGTGTTAGGCGATCCCGATGTCTCCCTTTCCCCGGAACATATTCTGAGAGCACTATACGTAATGAAAATTACAACTGTTCTATTCTTGATCATAATAATTATTCCGACTCTTGTTGTCCTCGCAACGCTAAGGATGTGAAGGCCATGAACCTCCTATGTAGTTAATTTGTCCCCATCTTAACCCTATCAACTATAAGGTTCAACAACTTTCTTGCGATCTCTTTTTTGATGTGAGGGGTATATGAACAACGTCTCTGTCTATGATGAAGACCTTACTCGTTTCAACTCCAAAGCCCACTCCAACGTCTGGAATTTAGTCTTCTGGGCTATGGTTACTCCTGTGACGCCTCTTGTAATCGGCTGCTTCCCCTGTTAAGGGTCCAGATAAGTGAGCGCATGCTGCATCTGATGCTAGGTTCCTTCCAACTCTCTAGTCATAATCAAGGAGCTCAGACAATGGCAGAAAAATATTCTGGTACACATGTAACGGTTAACCCCTAGATATTTTGCTTACCCTTAATCCCAAATAATAGAAAAAAGAGGGGAGTTTGCGGGGGCATCTCCACTAGCAGTAAGAGAAATTAATTTCGCATCGAGTATCAAAAGTCTTAAACTTATAATTGACAACTATTCACAAAGGATTCTTAGAGGATTTGCGGAATTGCCCAAAATATACAAAGAACATGTCACCCCCCTGAATCTAAAGCCGAAGATGACGGTGAACGAATTAATTAAAGAAATGGCCAAGTCCGGATGTTTCGGGGCAGGCAGACTTGCGGAAGCTGTAGATATCTATGAGAGAATGCTGCGGGAGAAAGCTACAATATTCTTCGGACTCTCTGGCGCTATGACTCCTGCAGGCCTCAGAAAAATTGTGGCAGACCTCATTAAAAACAAGATGATCAGCGTCCTAGTTTCAACCGGCGCGAACATGGTTCACGATGTACTGGAAGCGTTCGGAGGGCATCACTACAAGGGAACTTGGCTGGTTGACGACAAATCTCTTCACAGATACGAAATTGACAGGGTTTACGATATATTCATTCCAGAAACAGTTTTCGTTTCCAAGTTCGACCGTCCGATTCTCGATGTTTTTAGAGAGATTGAAAAAGAATATCGCGGGCAGTCGCTTGGAATTAAAGATTTCATGTTTGAAATTGGAAAGAGATTGCCACCCGACGAGAACTCAGTTCTCTACAATGCCTACAAGCATAAAGTTCCAGTTTTCGTTCCAGCTATTCAAGATTCATGTTTTGGGCTTCAAATGTGGGAACTTGTTGTCAAATTTAAAGAAGCAGGAATAGCTGTGGACACCTTCAAGGATCTAAGCGCCTTCTTAGAGCTTTTAATGAATTCCAAGAAAAACGGGGCTCTTATAGTTGGCGGAGGGGTTCCGAAAAACTTCATCCTTCAAGCAGCCTTCAAAACAAGCGCATCCTATGATTATGCTATCCAGATAACCACCGACCGGCCAGAGTCAGGAGGCTTATCAGGGGCAACTCTCGAGGAAGCCGTTTCATGGGGGAAGATCAACGAGAAAGCATCACGAATTCAAGTAATTAGCGATGCAACCATCTGTTTTCCAATCCTAGTCGCTGCAACTATGGAGAGGCTGGGTAAAGGTCAGTGAACTACCACGCCCTGAAGGACATGGCTTCCATCCTCATCATTGGACTCAAGCTGTCCATAGGAATGGTTCTGGGCTGGTTCACAGGCAACCCCTATCCGTTAGACAAGCCAACGGACTCGCACCGCCCGTGGGTGTGCATTCGGTTGTGCATTCCCCAAGCGCTGGGTTCAGAGATTCAACGCTTACAGCCACTTCCGACCGAGAGGCTACAAGCCTTCGGCTTCATCAAAAAGGAATATAGAGATGAGGTTTATTTAAGTTTGAGAGGTTGATGAAAATATTTACGCAATTCATCCCCACCTTGAAAGACGGGGTCTTCTTGCGAGAAGAGATAAACAATGTCCAATCTCGATCTGTACGTATCTCCCTCTCTAAATTTCTCGGGGTATTATACGCCATTTGAAAAGGCAGAGTTCGTAGTACTTGGTGTTCCTTATGATGGAACCAGTACCTATCGGGCGGGAGCGAGGTTTGGGCCTCAAGCCATACGCGAGGCTTCCCTGAACATTGAGACGTATAGCCTCAGAAGCGGGCTTGATGTTGAAGACCTGGCGATCTGCGATATTGGAAACCTGCATGTGGCAGATAATCTCTCAAAAACTTTGGAACGCTTGACCCTTGTAACAAGCGCTATTCTGAAAGCTAGTAAATTTCCCGTCATACTCGGAGGCGAGCACTCCATCACTCTAGGCGCGGTTAGGGCGCTTGGAAAAGCCACCGCAATCTTAGATTTTGATGCACATATGGATCTGAGGGATGAGTACATGGGAAGCAAGCTTTCCCATACCACCTTCATGCGCCGGTTAGCTGAAGAAATCGGAGCTGAGAAAATAGTGCAAGTTGGAGTAAGGGCAATCTGTAAAGAGGACCTCAATTTTGCGAAGAAGTCGGGACTTAAGTACATTCCCGCACATGAAATCCGCCAATCCGGGCCCCGCCAAACTGCAAAAATCCTTCAAAAAATTCTGAGACCGTATAGAAAGGTATACTTAACTATCGACATGGATGTGCTAGACCCGGCGTTTGCTCCTGCTGTTGGTAATCCTGAACCTGATGGTATTTCAACAACGATCCTACTAGACATCCTGCACGAGATCTGCGATAAACGCTTCCTAGGCTTTGATTTAGTTGAAGTTGCCCCGCATTACGATACTGGTGCAACATCTGTCCAAGCAGCGAAAATAATATTCGAGCTTCTTTGTTTTTTTAAGAAAACCCATTGAATAATAACTCAAGGTTTATAGCACTCTATGTAAGATTAAAAATTTAATCGTTAAAAATAAGGAACGTAAGCTCATGCCAGTGAAAATAGAGTTATTTGTCTCTGATTTCTGTCCGTATTGTCCTACTGCAAAAAAAGTGGTTCAAGAATTATGCGCCAAATTCAAGGATGTCGAGGTTGAGGAAGTAAACACCTCAAAACCCGATGGCATAGTAAAGGCAGCAAAGTATCAGATCTATGCTATTCCAACTGTAGTTATAAATGGGAAGACAACACTCATCGGGGTTCCTAACAGAGACGAGCTTGCCAAGGCGATTGAAGCCGAACTGAAAAAATGCTAATGCACACTGGGCTTTACAGTGTCTCTGTGGATCATTTCTAGAATCTTATGTGTCATAGTATTCCATATGTCGCTTGGAGTTGGCTCAGTGATGGGTTTTCCCTGAAACAGAGTCTCTCCGCTTGCCCTTCTCTAGAAGGGTGACAACCTCGTCGACATGTTGAAAATATGTTTTGTCTCTCGAATATTCGGTGCGAGGGCGTGGAAGATCAACTCTCACTTCGCCGACAATTCTTCCAGGTCTAGGCGACATAACAATAACGCGGTCAGCCATGTAAACTGCTTCCTCAACGTGGTGGCTGACCATGATAGAAGTGTTCAGGGGGAGACTACGGTCACGCCAGATTTTGAGCACTAGTGTACGCAAGGTTTTCGCCGTCAACTCGTCGAGAGAGGAAAAAGGCTCGTCCATAAGCAGCACTTCTGGCTGAAGTGCCAACGCCCTGGCGATGCCAACCCTTTGTTTCATGCCGCCTGAAAGGTCGTGGGGATAAGTGTTTTCAAAGTCCTCTAAACCAACTCTTCGCAGGTAACTCCTAGCGATTTTCTCTCTCGTCTCTTTCTTCATTCCAAGCACTTCCAACGGGACCTCTACGTTTTCTAAAGCGGTTTTCCAAGGCAACAAACCGAAGAGTTGAAAAATCATAGTGATTTTAGGAGTCGGCGAAGTTTGAGGCTGGCCGTGGAAAAGTATTTGGCCTGAGTCGGCCTTTTCTAAACCCGCAATTATCCTCAGCAGTGTAGACTTGCCACACCCAGACGGCCCCACTAGACAGACGAACTCGCCTTTGTCAACTGAAAAACTAATATCTTCTAAAACTGAGATTTTGGATTTTTCTGTCTGGAAAGTTTTTATTATATTCTTGATTTCAAGCACAGCCAAGAATTACACCTCAACCCTATATTTTTCGAATTTTCTCAGTAGTCTTCTCCATACTAGTCCTTCCATCAGAAGCACAATGGCGGCTATCACACCTAACAGGAAAAAAAGTCGTATGAAGTTCCCTTTAGGAGGTGGAAGGTAACCGGTTTTATCTAGGTATGATCCTAATCCTGGAAGCGTGAGAGGTTGCCCTCCGGTGAGCCCAGTTTCGTAGGGCATGTACTCGGCGAAAATTATAGTGTTCCATCCGGTTCCCCAAGATAGAATGCTGCCTGTGACAATGGCGGGCAAGATCGCAGGAATGACCAAATGGGTGATGCGTTTTAGGCCTTTGAGCCCAAAAAGATGCCCAACTTCCGTAATCTCGCTCGGAATGCTCTTCACAGCGCTAACGATGTTGAGAAACATGTACCAGATCATGTCTAAAACGAGAATGACAATTGCGGTCATCTCTAAGCCGAATGCGCCTCCAAAAGCTCGACTAAACATGATAAAGAATACGGGAAACAACGCCAATATCGGAACCGCTTGCCCGATGTCATATACGACATAAGAAATCGCTGCAAACTTCTTGTGTTCCGCGGCCAGAATACTCATCCCTAGGGCAATGCCCAGAGAAATGACATAAGCGACTCCCAGCCTTCCTAAAGTCAAGGCTGTGTAAACGGGAAGACTAGTAAACTCTGGATCTGCAAAAGCTTGCTGAAACACTTCTACACTGGGAATCTGCCCAGCTATAAAGTATATGATGAAGAAAATCGCAACTAAGGATGAGAAGATGGCGATGGCCTTCTCCAAACGAGTATATCGTCTCAGCCACTTGGAAGCTAGAATTAGAGACTTTGGCATGTGAATGCGGCCTCCTAAATGAATCCATCTTGGTCCAACTGCTCCAAGTTTTCCAACGCCTGATAGCCCTATTTTAAGGGTGGGTCTGTACGTGCCTGTGCTGGCTCTTTCCATAATCCTGTGCCATGTCAAAAAGTTCAGATAGAGGACTATTGCAGTGATCAAAACCAGAAGTATCACCGAGAGGTTGAGATCGTTATAGACGTAGGCTGCCTTAGCCAAGTAGGAGCCGAGTCCAGGAACCGAATAAATTTGCCCCTGATACATCACGTATTCTGCTGCTATCATGAAGAACCACCCGTCGCACCAAGCCAGCGTAGCTCCCGAAATCAAGGCGGGAACAATAGCCGGGATAATCACGTGGCGTATATACTTAAAACCTATCAGTCCAAAGCTATGCGCCGATTCGACCATGTTCGTAGGGATTCCTCTGATCGCACCTACAACGCCGAAAAATATAGCCCACGCCATAGATGTGAAAAGTAGCAATATGGCGGAGAGTTCAAGTCCAATTTCGCTTCCTTGAAAGAGCGATATGAATAATAGGATTACGGCAGGGAAGTAGCCCAGTATCGGGATGGACTGTAGCAGGTCGATGAAAGGCACAAGTATAATTGAAGCCGTCTTGTTTGTCGAAGCTAATATTCCGAAGGCCAAGCCCCAAGCCACAGAAATACCCAGTGTTACAGTGATTCTCAAAAGAGTTCTGAAGGTGTAATAGGTCAGAGATGAAATTTCAGGATTTTGAACGAAGTTCATCACTAAATAGTACGCCACAACAATCACAAGCAATCCAGCAGCAAAGGCTCCAGCTTGTCTTCTCACAGAGGCTCACGCTCCCGGTCGGGGTCGACGCCCTACCCAGACTAAGCTAACCGGAATTAGGATTTTTAACAAAGAGTTCCCGCTTCACGATTTGCATCGGTTTTTCCTTCACGAGGGAAAGGAAGTGACGTACTGGGGATTTAGGCTTTTTGTTGACATTGATAAGAGGAATAATCTTTATTGCGAGACTATCTAAAGGC
>Ga0129298_10000041_pt1 | contig 37504 bp, 52 predicted proteins | sample I19B2metaG_FD_94707 | JGI IMG/M metagenome (GOLD analysis project Ga0129298, IMG submission 94707) | Lake sediment bacterial and archeal communities from Gulf of Boni, Indonesia to study Microbial Dark Matter (Phase II) - ​I19B2 metaG | ecosystem: Environmental > Aquatic > Freshwater > Lake >... | reverse complement strand
GGCTGAGAAGCTACTTAAGAATCTAGGTATCTGGGACGATGTCGAACGCGCCTCTCGCAGGAAAGTTCGCAGCGGGAAAGGTAGCGCTCGAGGCAGACCTTTCAAGAATAGAATCAGCGCACTACTCGTTGTTAAGAAGAAACAGGGCGCGGAGAGGGCGTTCCGAAATCTCCAGGGGGTCAAAGTCGTGGATGTTGCAAGCTTGAATGTTGATGACCTTGCGCCAGGCGCTCATCCCGGCCGCCTGACGATATGGACAGAGTCAGGGTTCAAAGACTTGAATGTGCGATTTGCAGGTGCTTCGCAATGAGTAAACTGGCCGCCAATGAGGTGATCAAGTATCCTCTACTGTCAGAGGATGCGGTTACCCTTATTGAGTCGGAGAACAAAATCACGTTCATTGTCGATATCAGGTCTGACAAGCACGACATCAAACGGGCAGTTCAGGAACTGTATGAGGTCCGCGTTGATCACGTCAGCGCCCTAATAACGCCGGAAGGCGAGAAGAAGGCTTTCGTAAAACTGTCACCGGACTTCAAGGCCGCGGATCTCGCCGTCCGCCTGGGAATACTTTGAGCTTTCAAGTAAGATCGTAAGCGGCAACATTAATTAGAACAAGACCAAAGCAAGAGACTGTGAATCCTGGATGCCTCACCAATTCAGCTACAGGGGACACACGATCGAAGAATTACAACAGATGTCCATGGACGAATTCATCAGACTCCTTCCCTCGAGGCAAAGAAGATCGCTCAGTAGGGGTTTAACGGCAGACCAACGGGTACTGATGGAGCTCATTCGTAGTCTCAGACGCAGTCGTGGTAAGGACGCTAAACCGATCAAAACCCACTGCCGGGACATGGTCATATTGCCCGAGATGGTCGGCCTCACACTGCTCGTCCACTCTGGAAAAGAGTTTGCATCTGTCGAAATCAAACCTGAGATGGTGGGACACTACCTAGGGGAATTCATCATAACAAACAAGAAGGTAGTACACGGAACCCCAGGTATCGGCGCTTCTAGGAGCTCAATGTACGTACCACTCAAGTAGGCTGTCGGAATTAGCCGCTACGCTTCTTGGCCACTAGAAAGAAAGGCGTACCCATCAGCACTCCCACGAACAGCGCCAACATGGTGGACTGCAAACTCACTGAGCCTTGAGTAGGCGGGGCAGCCTTGACGGCCTCGCGCTGCGAAGCCATAAGCTGAGGAATCTCATCCTCTGCCTGCGTGGTCACAGGACTCGGGCCGGAAGCCAAGGCTATCCCGACAATGATCCCCAGTACGGCCGCCAACCATAGGTTCTTCATTGTCAGATCTACTTCACCTGTCGTTTCACGTTGGTTAAGTCTAGAGTTTCGAACACCCCGACCTAGAGGACTCGTTCCCTCCACATTCTGGCACACTCGTACCAAGAAATGGCCGCGCCTGTGGCGCCGAATACAAATGGTGCGGGTTCAACATATCCAGATTGAATGACTGCTTGTATGGTGTACGCTGCAAGCGCCGTTGTAAGGAAAATTGCATAGAATAGATAGCGAGGTAGAATCAGGCGGCCGACTTTCAGGAAGACTTTGAGTGTTCCAACCTGAACATGCTCCTTTAGGGAGTACTGCCCCATCGCATCCTTTTCAGCAATCCCAAGTTCGCGCAATTTCTCGAGATGATAGAGAGCAGTGCTGGGGCTCGACAAGGAAAGAGCCCTTTGTGTCTCACGAACTCCGACCGGATGAGCCATCTTGAAGAGGTGCCAATAGACTCTCAAGGTAGTGCCGTGAATCTCGCTTTCCTTGGAGAGACTTCTGTTCTCAGGGTTCATTCCAATCTGGTCACAAAAACGAACAGACGCGCTAGATAGAACTTACCAGTCGCCTTTCTCGGGAGTTCGCGGCCTAAACAACGTTTTTTAGTACTACCGCGCAAGTGCACGGGTTCACGGTGCAGAACCAATGCCTCAATGGGGATACTCACTCAAGGAGTTTGACCCAGAACGGACTGTCAAATGCTCTGGCAGAGAACTCAAGATCTCCCCAAAGGCGGCCACCGAGATCTGTAGAAAGCTTCGCGGGATGAGGCTCGATGCGGCTAAAGAGCTCTTGGAAGCCGTCACAAAGAAGAAACGTGCAATAGCGTTCCGGCGATATGACAAGGAAGTGCCTCACAGAAGTTTGGATGAGGATTGGTATGCAGGCCGCTATCCTGCGAAAGCCGCCAAGGCGTTCCTATTTCTACTTGGAGAGATGGAATCCAACGCCGAGTACAAAGGTTTGGATGTTGACCGATTGCGAATTGTTCACGCGGCCTCTCAAAGAGGGATAAAGACGCAGCGGATTATTTCCCGAGCCCATGGACGAGCCACCCCGTACCACAATACGCTCGTGCACGTGGAACTCATGGGTTATGAGGTAGCAGAATAGATTGCCGATTCACAAGTACTTCGTGAAGGAAAATGTCCGTAAGGTTGAGATTGACGAGTATCTCGGCAATGAATTGAAACGGGCCGGCTACAGCAGGGTAGAGATGACCAAGACTCCTCTAGGCACACGTGTAGTCATATACGCTGCAAAACCCGGACTGGTGATTGGCCGTCGTGGCCAAAGTATCCGTGACCTGACAAAAAACCTTGAAGAGAAGTTTGGAATCGAAAACCCCCAGATCTCGGTCGCGGCCATAGAGGTTCCTGAGCTGGATCCTAAGGTTGTTGCTTCTCAGATTGCGATGGCTCTTCAGCGCGGTATACATTTTAGACGAGCTGCTTACTGGGCGCTTCAGAGAACAGTCGAGGCCGGGGCATTAGGTGTTGAGATCGCCATCCGAGGTAAGCTGACAACCGATAGGGCACGGTACGAAAAATACCGCGCGGGATACCTCCCGGCTGTTGGTGAAGCGATAAGCAAAATGCTTCGTCGGGCAGTTGTTGATGTTCAACTTAAGCAGGGATTGTTCGGCATAGGAGTTAGGCTGATGCCCCCGAACGTGGTGCTTCCGGATAAGCCCGTTATCAAGGAGCTTGGTGAAGCAGCGCCTATACCGACGCCCCCGGTCGAAGAAGTTGTCCCCGAGGGGAGCGAAATTGAGGAGGTAGCTCAGATTGCCGATACTGAGAAAGCGTGAGATAAGGCAGATGCTCCCGGAGGAGAGGGAGAAGAAACTCGCTGAGTTACGGACTGAAGTCGCAAAACTCAGAACGAGCGTTAAGGCTGGAGGCAATGTCGAGAACGTTGGTAGGATCCGGGAACTCAGGCGAACCATAGCACGCCTCCTCACTGCAGCCCATGAAACGAGACCTTCGGAGATGTCAAAGACGTGACTGAGATCACAGCGCGAAATATCCTTCGACATGAGTTGATCGGACTGAATGTCCGTGTTGCGAATGCCAAAAACCCGACGATGAAGGGCTTGAGGGGAAGAATTGTGGATGAAACCAGAAATATGCTCATCGTCGTCAGCGGCGAGAGGAAGATAAGAGTCCCGAAGGATGTGGCCACCTTCAGAGTCAAGCTCGGCGACGGAACAGTCGTGGAAGTTGATGGAGCAAGGCTGGTTGGTCGGCCCGAGAACCGGTTGAAAACCAAGGTGAGGCGGTGGTAATGTCTGACATTGGTTTGGGCGTGAAGACTCCCAAGAAGACCTGTGATGACACAAATTGCCCCTTCCACGGACACTTGTCCGCAAGACGCAAGATACTTGATGGAAAAGTCGTGAGCGCCAAGATGGCCAAAACCGTGACGGTGGAACGAGACTACTTACATTACGTGCCCAAGTACGCGCGTTATGAAAAACGTCGAAGTCGAATAATGGCGCACAACCCACCATGTCTTGAAGTTCGCGAGGGAGACCGAGTGAGGGTCGCTGAGTGCCGACCGATAAGCAAGGAAGTTGCCTTTGTTGTCGTCGAAAAGCTAGCGCCTTCATCCTGAGGGCATGTGAAAGCGCCTAGTGGCTTCCCCGGTCCCAACGAGTATTTCATCGTATGTCTGACTTGCCTCATAGGGCACCAACATGTTGTCCCTCATTGCAGAGGCTCACTCTCACTCCTCGTCACTCCGTATTTCAAAGCCTAGGGAAATACTGTCAGCAAAGCATAATTGAGAATCGCAGTTCACGACTGCGACAACAGACTTGAAAAGTCTATCAGTAGCAGTCGTTGGCTGCGGCTGGAATTCGGATAACTATCTCGGAGTCTACTCCAGCGCGAAGAGCCTCGTCTTACCGCGGTCTGCGACAGGAAAGCTCGAAGATACCGCGCCAAGCACGTCTTCACAGATTACGAATCAATGCTAGACTTGGATTTGGATCTGGTTGACATAGTAACTCCCACCTCAACCCATGCAAAGCTCGCTGAGCTAGCACTCGAATCCGGTCGCAACGTACTCGTCGAGCAGCCAATGGTCCTCAACTCCGAGGAATGTCAGCTCATGATGGATGCCGCCAAGAAGAGTGGTCGCACTCTTCCACAAGCCAGTTCGCCGCCAAATCGGTGAACGGGCAATCTATCCGACACATTGTTAATGGAAATTCTTGACGATTCAGCTAGTTGGCTGGATGCAAGCATGACGGGCATTCATCCTTTGACTCGAAGAGTCGCAATTTCTACGTCCATAACCTTAATTTGTTGCAGGAGCCTTCTGCAGCGGCCTACGTGAGATTACAGTGCCAGTTCCTAAGACCCGCGCAGTCTCCGCGAAAGGCATGGTAGAGTACAGACCGCACATTGCGAGAGGTCTCCCTAACGGAAGCCGCCTCAACTGTGCTGACAATACCGGAGCAAAGGAGTTGAAGCTGATTCAAGTTTTGGGATTCCACAGCCGTCTTAGGAGAGTACCGGAGGCATGCGTCGGGGACATGGTCATGGTCTCAGTCTCGAGAGGGACACCAGACCTTAGACGCCAGATGTTTCCCGCTGTTGTTGTGCGCCAGGTTAGACAATTCAGAAGACCTGACGGGACGAGGCTTTCTTTCCATGATAATGCGGCCGTCATCATGACACCAGAGGGTGAGCTCAAGGGAACGGAGATACGTGGGCCGGTTGCTAAAGAGGCCGCGGAGCGGTGGCCTCGGGTCGCTAATCTGGCGAGCATAATAATCTGAAAGTGGACTCGATGTCACTCGCAGTGAAGAAACCGTCAAGGCAAAGGAGACTTCTTTACGAGAGTCCAGGGCACAGGATCAGGAAGCTTCTGTCCGCACCCCTTTCCGAGGAACTCAAGGCGAGCATGGGGAGGAGGTCTTACCCTGTACGCCAAGGGGACACGGTAAAAATCATCCGGGGGGACTTTGCGGGTGTTGAAGGCAAGGTAACACGAGTTGAAACGAGAAGGCAACGCCTCTTCGTGGAGGGAGTTACTCGAGAGAAGGTTTCGGGTACCTCAACGAACGTATCTGTCCACAGTTCTAAGGTTGTCATTACCAGATTGAATCTTGACGACAAATGGCGTGCACAATCGATCAGGACATCTGAGGCGAAGCCAGAGGTTGAAGTGGAGGCCTAGGAATGGCTCGGAAGGGCGGACTTGGGCATCTCAAACGCTTGCCATCACCTTGGTTCTGGCCAATTCACCGAAAGGAAGCAACCTGGGCTCCTAAGCCAAGTCCGGGCCCACACAGGTTATCTTCCTCTTTGCCCTTGGAGCTCATTATTCGCGACGATCTCCGGCTAGCAAGAACTCGAAGAGAGGTTGCGAGTATTCTAGCCCATGGCAAGATCAAGATTGATGGCAGAGTGAGACTCGAGAAGAACTACCCTGTTGGTTTGATGGATGTAGTAGAGATCTTGGATGCTAATCAAACGTACAGGGTTCTTCCCTTGGAAGGGAAAGGCCTCTCGTTAGTCAGGATACCGAAGGATGAAGCCAAGTTCAAACTCTGCAAAGTCTATCGCAAGACAACAACCCCTAGGGGCGCGGTACAGTTCGGAACGCACGATGGGCGGAATATCATTGTCTCTTCGGATGAGCGTGAGGTTGGGTCTTACTCAACCAACGATACCTTGAGGATCGGTATTCCACAACAGAGAGTTCTCAGCCATATCAAGTTTGAGAAGGGCAACTTCGCGTTAGTAGTTGCCGGTCGCAATCTAGGAAAAAGCGGCAAGATTGTGGAACTTAAACGAGGCACCGCGACCAGGCCAGCCATGGTTACGATCGAAGATGCCACGGGAAGCACGTTGGATACGATGGTTGACTATACGTTCGCTGTCGGAACCGAGAAACCCATGATCAAGCTGGAGGCTTCTTAGGGATGGAAACAGTCGCTGAGTCTCTCCCCGAAAACCCGATGCGTGAAGTCAGGCTTGCGAAGGTCACGGTACACATTAGTGTTGGAAAGTCTGGAGAGATTCTCGAGAAGGCGAAGAAGGTTCTAGGTGAAATAACTGGTCAGAAGCCCTGTACGAGACAGGCTAAGAAAACGCTGAAGGACTTCGGTATCCGAAAAGGCGAGCCCATCGCCTGTATGACAACACTCAGAGGTGAGAGGGCTAAAGCTTTCCTGAAGCGCAGTCTAGAGGCTGTGGGAAACGCTCTCGAGAGCTCCAACTTCGATGAGAATGGGAACTTCGCTTTCGGGATCAAGGAACATATCGAGATCCCGGGGACGAAGTATGTGCCAGAACTGGGCATATTCGGAATGGATGTTATTGGGACACTTGAACGCCCGGGCTACAGAATAAAGAGGAGAAGAATAAGACCTGCGCCGGTAGGCAGATCGCACGGCGTCACAAGAGAAGAAGCCTTCAAGTTCGTTACGCAAAACTTCCGAGTCCGAGTAAGCGAGGCCTAGCAAAATGGCAAAGCAGAAGGCCAAGAAGGTTAGGAAATTCGGCAAGGGCAGCCGGCCCTGCAGAAGATGTGGTCAGTATGGTCCCATAATACGGAAGTATGATCTCTACCTGTGTCGCCAATGCTTCCGCGAATTGGCTCCAAATCTCGGTTTCAAGAAATACATGTAGAGTGTGAACCATGGTTCTCGTTGAGTTAGCTCAGAAATCAATGACTATTCCTGAAAGTGTTCAGCTGACCATAGACGGTAGAAAGGTCAGAGTCACGGGACCTGGTGGGACGCTGGAAGAGGATTTTTCGCACCTCCCTGTGTACTTCGCTCTGGAGGGTGGGGCAATACGAGTCTACAGACCTTGGGCTAGGAAACGTGAGGTCGCCCTAGTGGGAACGGCTCTCGCTCACCTCAGAAACATGATACGCGGCGTCACATCGGGCTATACATGCAAACTAAAGATCGTCTACGCACATTTCCCCATGACGATTAAGATTCAGGAAAAGGAGCGCAGGGTCATGATAGAGAATTTCACGGGAGAGAAGACACCTAGAATCGCGAGGATCGTTGGATCCGCTAAGGTCAAAGTGGCTGGGGACGAAATATATGTGCAAGGCAACAACCTCAGGGACGTAAGTCAAACGGGCGCAAACATCGAAGCAGCTACGAAGATAAAGGACAAGGATCAGCGGGTCTTTTTGGACGGAATCTACGTTTTCGACAAATCGGAAGGAATGTGACATGTCAAGATCATATACCAAGCCACGGTTTGTGCGGGAAGAAAGCTGGCGATACAAGAGAGTTAAGGAGTCTTGGAGAGCTCCACGTGGGAAGAGCAGCCGGATGAGGCGGAGCAAGAAAGGCTGGCCACCCATAGTTAAAGTAGGATACTCAAGACAGAAAGCGAAGAAGGGGCTTCATCCGTCAGGTCGTAAGGAAGTAGTCATACGGCGGCCCAAAGATCTTGAGAAACTGGACCCGAGAACGCAGGTTGCCCGGATCGCTCACACTGTGGGTGAAAGAAAGAGGGTTCTCATCCTAGATCAGGCGAAGAAACTGAATATCACGATAGTAAATCCAAGTCCCAAGAAGGCCCCTGAACCGGAGGTCGTCACTGAACCAACGCATGAAGAGACCTCGGCCGAGAAGCAAGAGCCGGCAGAAACCTCTGACAAAGAAGAGGAAGAGAACAGCAAGTCCGAGACTTCCGAGGCTGGGGAACAGCAACAGTAGGTCGAATAACATGAGCCTTGTAAACCAGAAACGGCTGGCCGCAGAGCTGCTCAAAGTGGGGGCGAGTAGAATTTGGATAGATCCGGATGATACAGAGAGAGTATCATCCGCCATAACTCGAGACGAGATTAGAAAGTTGATTCATGAAGGCAGCATTAGGAGGCTTCCTGCAACTGGCATCAGTAGGGGAAGGAAGAGAACTCGAACTAGGGAGCGAGAGGCTGGACGGCACAAGGGTCCTGGCAGCGCGAAGGGGAGTAGACAACACGGAAAGAGGAGCTGGGTAATCCGCATCAGATCGATACGCAGAAGGCTCCTAACCCTGCGCGACAGGAGGTTCATTACGACACAGACTTATCGTAAGCTTTCACTGATGGCTAAAGGTGGGACCTTCAGAAGCGCAGCCCACTTGGATGAGTACATAGAAGCGCACAAGCTGGCAAGGCGAAGGTAAGGTAACATGCACGCAGCGCAAACTCGGAAGCGCGAAACAGCCAAGGCTGAAGCAGTCTGGGCTCCCAAAACCAAACTTGGTAGGATGGTCCAAGCCGGTCAGATTGTATCTCTGGAGGATATCTTCACACAGGGGTTGAAGATCAAAGAACCCGAAATTGTGGATCTTCTCCTCCCAAGTCTGAGACAGGAAGTTCTGGGAATAGGTTTCGTTCAGAAACAGACCGACGCAGGCGAGAGGTCGAGATTCAAAGCAATAGTCGCAGTGGGAAATGGCTCAGGATTCCTAGGCCTAGGAGGAGGCAAAGCAAAACAGGTACGCACCGCGATCGACAAAGCCACACTCGCAGCTAAGGTGAACGTCGTTCCAATCCGTCGTGGATGTGGTAGCTGGGAATGCGGATGCGGCCAATCTCACTCAATACCATTCAAGGTGAGAGGGAAAACTGGCAGTGTAGGGATCGAGATAATCCCAGGTCCTCGAGGATTGGGCCTGGTCGGCGGAGAAATTCCCAAGACTATTCTCACACTAGCAGGCGTCAAGGATTGCTGGAGTAGGAGTTTTGGTTCCACGAGCACCCTTGGATCGATGGCGTATGCCGTGTACGATGCCCTTCGTAGCACCTTCCGGATCGTGACCCCTAAGGACTGGGTCAGCTGAGGGGGAAAGACGCCCTAAATTATGTGTAGTTCCCTTGCGATCTTCTCGAAAGCCTCGATGGCGAAGTTCAAGTCGTCCTTCGTCAATGCGGCGTTCATGATCGTTCTTATTCGAGCCTTGTCCCGGGCCACCATCGGATAGACTATTGGCAAGGCAAAGACACTTTTCTCAAACAGTCCTGCGCTCAATCTCTTCGCAAGGCCGCTTTCGCCAACTATGATCGGCGTGATCGGGGTTGCGCTGTTGCCTATGTTGAATCCCAAATCTTTCATGGTCTTCTTGAAGTATCGGGTATTCTCCCATAGATTCTGAACATGCCATGGCTCCGTTTCCAGAATATCGATCGCGGCTATGCAAGCAGCTGCAACACCGGGGGGATGTGAGCCACTAAGGAGCCATGTCCGCGACTTGTTGTAGGAGAAGTTGATCAAATCTATTGACCCTGAGATGTGTCCACCCACCACACCAAACGCCTTGGAGAAGGTGCCCATTTCAACATGCACCTTATCGCGGTCGAGCTTGAAATGCGAGACGATGCCTCTTCCACCTTCGCCCAACACGCCTTCCCCGTGGGCATCGTCCACGTAAACCATCGCATTGTGTTCTGCGCCCAGCTCCGCTATTTCGTCCAAGGGGGCGATATCACCGTCCATGGAGAAGACTCCATCGGTGATTATGAGGATGCGTCTATACGGGGGATCGTGTTTTTCTGTCTCCTCCAAGACGCGCTTCAAATCCTGCGTGTCTGTATGCTTGTAAACGGCTCTCTCCGCGTGCGACAGCCGAACACCGTCGATTATGCTTCCATGGTTCAGTTCATCGCTTACAATCACGTCGCCTTTCCCGGCAAGTTGTGGAATCAGGCCGGAATTGGCTGCAAAACCTGTCTGGTAGACTAGCGAGGCCTCTGCATGCTTGAACTTTGCTAGGCGTCCTTCAAGTTCAACGTGCAGATCCATGTTCCCCGCTATGGGACGCACGGAACCCGAACCAACGCCATGACTCTGAATGGCCCTTACTGCTGCCTCCTTCAGTTTCGGATGATTGCTCAAACCAAGGTAGTTGTTAGAGCAGAACATCAAAACCTTTCTTCCGTCAACCGTGCACCAAGGCGTACTCGGGCCCTGCAAAACGCGTAGTTTCCAGTCAAGTTCGTTCCTAACCAATTCGTCGTATTCTTCTCGTAGAAAGGCTGTAGAGTTTTGCAATCTGTAACCCTCTTTACTTTATCCTTCTACTCCCTTGCTCAACTCTTGCTGGATAGGATTTTCATCTCAAGCTTTTGCGTCAGTTTTTCTATCATGTCCTTTGTCATTGCACTGAGGTCGTATGTGGGCTTCCAATCCCAATCTTTGCGTGCTCTCCCGTCATCTATCGACATGGGCCATGAATCTGCAATCTGCTGTCTGAAGTCAGGTTTGAAGTCGCATTTGAATTCTGGATAGTACTTCCTAATTTCAGCCGCAAGTTCTCCTGCTGAGAAGCTCATTGATGTCAAATTGTAGCTTGTCCGGCATTCTATTGCTGAAGAGTCAGCATCCATTAGATCAATTGCTGCCTTCATGCAGTCGGGCATGTACATCATCGGTAGAACCGTGTCTTCCCTCACAAAGCATATGTACCGCTTCTTCTTGATCGCTTCATAGAATATCTCCACAGCGTAGTCCGTTGTCCCGCCGCCCGGCGGAGTCTCGCTGCTTATGATCCCAGGATAACGGACGCTGCGAACATCGACACCAAATCGAGTGAAGTAGTAGTTGCATAGGAGCTCTCCAGCGACCTTGGTGACACCATACATCGTGCTTGGAATTAGGACCGAGTACTGAGGTGTGTTAATGCGTGGTGCTTCCTGTCCAAAGACCGCGATAGAACTCGGCCAGAAAATCCTCACCAGCTCGTATTCTCTCGCAATCTCTAGGACGTTATGGAGGCCGTCCATGTTCACGTGCCAGGCCGCTTGCGGATTCTGCTCGCCCACGGCCGAGAGCATTGCTGCTAGATGGTACACTGTGTCAATATCATACTCCTTCACAACTCTGGCAAGATTGTCTTTCATCGTGGTGTCAACAGTCTCAAAGGGGCCCGATTTCAGCAGGTTTTCGCTCGGTGCTCGTTTGTGTCCAGCCGCAACAACATTCTCATTGCCATATTTCTTTCGGAGTTCTAGGGCCAGCTCAGACCCGATCTGGCCGGTAGCACCAGTGACAAGTATCCTCTTCATGCTCTTCCTCCGCATTTTAGACCCTCGTTCGTTCGGGCAAACGCCTCCCAGCCTTGGACATATAAGACGTACCGCTCAGTTTCAGACGCAGGAAACTGAGAGTTCGATGTCGTTCGTAATGGGTTCTCAGAACTGTTTGGTGAGGATTGTTTTCTTTGGAATCTTTGCCACAACGTCCTGAAACATCATTGTCGCTTTTCCGGAAATGTTTATTTTGGGCACTCCCAAACCTCACAGCCTCGCATGCGATCGATTTAATCTAGCGAAGGCATAGTTCCGTTGGCCACGAGATTCAGGAAAGTGCGGCGTCTCAGAGGGTCAAGAACCCATGGTTGGGGCACCTCTGGGCAGCATCGGGGCAGCGGGATGCGCGGGGGCTTCGGCCAAGCCGGAAGATTCAGGCATAAGAAGTCGCGCGTCATAAGGAACAAGGAATTCATCGGTAAGATCGGATTTGTATCGGTCCCTCAGAAAAGAAGAAGCGGAGAAGTAGTGAACCTATGGCAGCTCTCTGAGATGGTTGAGAAACTGATGTCCGAGAAGAAGGCTCAAATCCAGGATCAAAGAGTTGTGATCGACTTAGGTCAGCTAGGCATTAGAAAGCTTCTGGGGACCGGCTCAGTTTCCAAGCCTTTGCTAGTGAAAGTAGACCGATGTTCTGAAAGCGCTACTCAAAAGATCAAAGATGCTGGAGGCGAAGTCCTTCTCAGCGTTCGAGCAAAGTGACTCTGAATGGTACGCTTCATAGAACTCTTCAAGCCTCTCGCTCGATTCTTCCCAGACATCAAGCCGCCTGATAGAAAAGTCGCATTCAACGAGAAGATATTCTGGACGGCTATTGCTCTAATACTCTACTTCATAATGTCACAGGTTCCTCTATATGGGGTGGGCGTGGGAGGCGTTAGCGACCCCCTCGGTTCTTTGAGAGTGATCTTCGCTTCAAACCGCGGGACCTTGATGGAATTAGGCATCGGGCCGATCGTCACTGCGGGATTGATCTTGCAGGTTCTGGCAGGATCGAAGATGATAAACTTGGACATGACCAATCCTGAGGACCGTTCGCTTTTCACGAGCGCGAGCAAGATACTCTCAGTGGTGATGACGATATTCGAGGCCTCAGCCTACATAATTGGAGGGACATACGGGGTTCTGAGCGTTGCAACAGAAATTGTGATAATGCTTCAACTCATTGGGGCTGGTATCATCGTATTACTGCTAGATGAGCTACTCCAGAAAGGCTGGGGATTAGGTAGCGGCATCAGCCTCTTCATCGCGGCAGGGGTTGCAGCATCGATCTGGTGGGACTCAGTCGCCCCGATGGGTCCCATGTCGGATGGCAAGTACCTAGGAGCAGTAGTGGCTTTCGCACAGGGAGTGGTAAGCGGGCAGGACATCAAGAGCATCTTCTACAGAGAACAGGGTCTCCCAGACATGGTCGCATTCTTGACCACGATAGGAGTATTCGCGATAATTGTCTACTTCAACGGGATGCGTGTTCAAATTCCAGTCTCCTATGCTAGGTATCGTGGATTTCGCGGAAAATTCCCCCTGAAGCTCTTCTATGTTTCCAATATTCCTGTGATCTTCGCAGCGGCCCTTTTCGGGAATATCTACTTCATAACCCAAATCCTATGGCAGAGATACAATAGCTCAAACACCAACTTCTGGTTCAACCTTCTCGGCACGTTTACAATCCAAGGAAACCAGTATCAACCGTCTAGCGGCCTAGTTTACTATGTGGTTCCACCAAGAAGCCTCTCGTTAGCCATAGGGGATCCTCTCAGGGCCGTTGTTTACGCAGTTCTTCTCATAGCTGCATGTATCTTCTTCGCTGTCACCTGGGTTGAAGTTGGAGGGATGGATGCAAGGACGGTAGCTAAGCAGCTACTGGATTCTGGGATGCAGATCGAGGGGTTCCGAAGATCCGAAGTACCCATCAGACAGGTTCTTCAGCGATATATTCCAACAGTCACAATCTTGGGTGGCTTGCTGATCGGTTTGATTGCGGCGGTGGCCGACTTCTTGGGGGCTTTTGGATCAGGAACAGGGATCTTGCTCACGGTTGGAATAATTGAGCAATACTATCAGATATTTGTCCGGGAAAGAATTACAGAGATCTATCCTGCAGCCAGAGCATTCTTGGGTGAGTAGGCACTGCGAATGGTGGTCGTCACGGGCATACCTGGAGTCGGAAAAACCACAGTCCTCAACGAACTAGTAGCCTTGGCGAAGCAGAACAAGTTCAACCTCACCGTACTCAACTTTGGAACAATCATGAACGGGATAATGCGTGACTTGGGCAAAGATCTCCACAGGGACGACATGAGGAGGCAAAACTTGGAGATGCAGAAGAAAGTACAGGAGCTTGCAGCCAGCGAGATTGCTAGTCGTGCGGGACAGGGCACAGCTGTTATCGACACTCACATGTTTATTCGGACATCTTCAGGCATGTGGGCGGGTCTCCCCGAGAAAGTCTTGGAAAGGCTAAGTCCCCAACTGCTGGTCTTGGTGGAGGCAAATCCTGAGCATATAGCTGCAAGGCGACGAAGCGACATCGATCGCAAACGAGAGGGGTCCTTGGCGGAGGAGATAGCGTTCGACCTCGCGTGGTCTAGAGCTATCGCAGCGGCTTCCGCAGTGATGACGGGTGCACCGGTGAAGGTTATAAGAAATGACGATGGGAAGCAGAAGGAAGCGGCACAGGAGCTCCTCGAAGTCATCCGCCGTGCAGTGGAGGGACATGCTTGAGCTTCATAGACGATATAGTGACATGGGTCAAAGTAGCTTTGACGCCCTACATAGGTCAACCTCCACAGACTCCAAGTTCCACCATTTTCACTCTTGGTATTGCTATCGCTCTGGGCCTAGCCTCCGCATCAGCAGCAAAGCTCCTTGTTGACTATGACATGGTCAGGAAATCGATGAGAGAATTCCAAGCTTGGCAGAAGGAGGTAACCAAGGCCAGGAAGGCAAATGACACCCAAACCCTATCGAAACTGATGAAGAAGCAACAAGCCATGACCAAGCTTCAGGCCCGGGCAAGCATGGAACAATTCAAGGTCACAGCGGTAACATTTGTGCCGTTCCTACTGCTCTGGTATCTTTTGAGCGCGGTGTTCGGATATGAAATCGTAGCCTATGCGCCATTCCCACTTCCATTCGTCGGCACAGATTTGAACTTCATCTCTTGGTACTTCCTCAGTTCCTTCGCAGTCAACCTGCCAATCATGAGACTATTCGGCATAGGAATGAGTGAATAGCTGAATGCCGCAACGTACTCGTCGAAGCCGCACTGCTAAACGGGAGTCCCTAAGACTTCCAGGAGGTCGAGTATCCACGCATTACCGGAGGGCAATTCGCGCAGGAGCAAGCTGCATCCGATGTGGGCTACCGCTCCGAGGTGTTGCGTCAGGTTCGATTCGGAATATCGCAAAGTCTTCGAGGCGACCAACGCGACCCTTCGGCGGAGTTGTTTGCCACATCTGTCTCCGAGAAATAACTCGTTCAACTGTCAGGGTCTGATAGGTCTTGGCGGGGGCGGTTATCACGGTAAGTGGCCCCCATGGAACAGGCAAATCAACCTACGCAAAAGCACTTGCTGAAGCTCTTAACCTGCGATACGTCTGTGCCGGCGATCTTTTCCGAGAGTTGGCAAAGGAAAGAAAGATGGGGCTACAAGAGTTCAGCAGGATCGCAGCCGAGGGTCCAGCGATAGATCATATCATCGATGAAAGAACAAAGGAAGAAGCAGAGAAAGGCGGAGTTGTCATCGATGCGCAGCTCGGAGCATGGATGGTGAAGAAACTCGCAGACATGAAACTCCTACTAACCGCACCTGACGAAGTTAGGATGAGAAGAATTGCAGAAAGAGAGGGTATCTCGATTCCATCAGCCAGAAAACAAACTCTTAGCCGCGAACTCGTTCAGAAACAACGATACAAGAAATACTATGGCATCGATGTGGATGATCTTAGCGTTTACGACCTCAGAATAGACACTAGCCTTCACCCGATCGAGAAGACAAAGTCGATGGTAATCGAAACCGTTCGAAACTACTTCAACAAGAAGAAATCAGGCGGCCCCTAGTCGGTTAGACTTATGTATAGCTCAAGATTGTACGGCTAGAAACCCAAGCACGTGATGAAGGATGTCCAGTTTCGAAGTTGGAAGGATATGCGTGAAACTCGCCGGACGTGAAACAGGGAAGAAGTGCGTGGTAGTGGATGTCATCGACAAGAACTTCGTACTTGTTACTGGTCCCAAAGGTCTGAATGGGGTTAGACGAAGGCGAACAAACGTTGACCATTTGGAACCGATGGCTGAAAGCATCGAGATAAAGAAAGGTGCAACCGACGAGGAAGTCGAGAGGGCGTTGAAGAGAGCTAAGAAAGGGGAGTTTATGAAACAGCAGGCCTTGCCAGTGCTAAGAGCTGCAGCAGCGTGATATTCGGTAAGCGACCGCTGATGTTTTTCCTTGTGTTTGTGAACTGATTTTCCACAGTTTCTCTGATACCGCCGGAGCATTCACTCCTCCTTATTACCGTCGAGCCTCTAACGAGGTGCAGAGGTGAATCATTTGCAGGCGGTAGTACCTTGGGCGGTCCAGAGAGAGGTTTTCACGAAGGCTGAGGACGTAACTGATCCTAAATACGGATGTCAACCTGAAAACAGACCGATGCCGCTTCACGTGAGATACGGTATCGTCAATGTGGACAAGCCTGCTGGACCGTCCAGTCACGAGGTGGTAGCTTGGATCAAGCGGATGATGAAGTTATCCCACGCCGGTCACGGGGGAACCCTAGAGACCTCTTAGTCGGGGAGATCCAAAAGTAACCGGTGTTCTACCCGTAGCTTTGGAAGACGCAACGAAGGTCGTTCAGAGTTTTCTCTTCTCTGGTAAAGAGTACGTCTGCGTAATGGAGATCCATGACGATGTTCCAGAAAGTACTCTCCGTGAAGTCATGACCGAGTTTGTGGGGGAGATCTACCAGAAACCACCTCTCAGAGCTTCAGTCAAGCGGGAGCCGAGAAAGCGATTCATCTATCAACTGAATTTACACGAAATTGAAGGTCGAAGAGTTCTGTTCTCCTGCTCCTGTCAAGCAGGAACATACATTCGAAAACTGTGCTCCGACATCGGTGAGGTGCTGGGTTGCGGTGCTCACATGCGCGAGCTGAGAAGAACATGTGCCGGGCCCTTCACCGAAGATGGCGGCTCGGTAACATTACATGAAATCAGTGTTGCAAACAGCGAGTTCGAAGCCGGTAACGAAGGGCCGCTTCGCGCAATAATCAAGCCGATGGAGCTCGCGCTAAGTTCAATTCCACAAATCGTTATCCGGGACTCTGCAGTTGACTCAGTCTGCCATGGTGCCAATTTGGCTGTACCAGGCATAGTGAAACTTGATTCCTCTATTGAGCAGAACAGACCAGTCGCGTTGCTGACGCTGAAGGGTGAAGCAGTTGCACTTGGACGAACTCTAATGACGACGCAGGAGGTTCTAGATCGAGAATCCGGAATCGCGGTAAAGACGGAGAGGGTTCTCATGGAGAGGGGCACATACCCACCTCTATGGAAGCACTAAGCCTGCAGGGCTCGTACAGACTTAAATGAGCCAAACGAATCTGGACTTCATGCGCCGGGGTTCCCTAGTCTGGTAAGGGGCAGATTCCAAGAAGCCCAAGCCTGGAGTCAAGCAACCGTAAGCCTGTGGCCTTCATAGGCCGCGAGGGTTCAAATCCCTCTCCCGGCGCCATCCTAGGGCTTAACGGTGCACGCATACGATCAAAGGCTGAAGGACGACGATTCAAACTAGGTCGTTCGCACCATTAGAACTATAGATGAAAAACCCACCAATAAGCTTGCGACGTGTTCATGTACGTTTTCGTGTCGTTAAGACGGCTTCGCCGTTTGGTTTGATTTCAATTTCACACCAACGAGAGTCGCGAGGTTGACCCTTTAGACTTTTCACTCGAAGACAATCCCGAGCCTCGTTCTCGCGCTCCAGAACTCTCACCTCAATTAGGCCGTCTGTCGCGCTTTCCATACGCCTGTAGAAAGATTCGCTGTGAATTCCTGTAGCGACACCATGCAACGTTATTCTCTTGGCTCTACGTTCGTTTGGAATGGCTCTGCTTGCCATCCATTCCGCGAAGGCGTTCTCTTCGTTGAAGCGAAGAGCTTCCGAGAGAGATTCATGAATTCCCAAAGCTCCAGGAGGCCAAGACTCAGCGACATCATCGGGTTGAAAGGCCTGTTTCATCATCTTGAGCCATTCAACACTGAGGTCACTGACTTTCAGTGAGCGCATACGCCCTCCGCCCTCGATGGGTTCCCAACCGTACTGACCGTCGGAAGATGCGAGGCGTCCTCCGCTGAGTCCCGCTGAATACCAATCATCTATCACAAGTTTTCTCTCTTCGAATTCACGCTTCGCATCCACCCCAAGAGCTTCGAGACTGGATCGAACATCTTCGGGTGGTCGATTGCAAGCGACATAAGTAACTCGTCCGCCGTCCCTCAGGAATCGTGCAGCGAGGCTTGTCGCAATCGTCAACCATTGAGAAGCTGGGTCAAATTCGACCAAGAACATTGTGCCTGGCCTAACGCCACCCGGGATCAAGGTCTCGAGCAGCGGAATGGACACGCGTTCACGCAAAGCCATTATGGCATCAGGCGCAAGATATTACGCTTTATCTCGGCAAAATTCCTTGTGGAAAGACTCAGGTGTTTTGGGCAGGTGTAACTTACCTTTTGTGTGTTGGTGTATTCGTGCTACCCACAAAATCGAACGGTCGTCATTCAGGCTTTAGTCGTGTGGTGTTGCGGGCAACCAGAGTTGAACTGGCCAGCTCGCTTCGCAGTCTCTTCGTAAGGGGTGTCAAGGAGTCCCAGAATGTAGGGATCTTGAACCTTTAGTTCAGCTCCCTCTCCCGGCGCCAAACCTTAGGTTCAGGAATGTGTCCGAGCCAAGAGCTCAGGCTTCGTCTCCGGGAACGATATGGAAGTGATCGCGTCCCCAACAGTGTGTTGGCAACGATCACGTATGGTATCGCTGAAGAGATGTCAGCTGCGTTGGCCGAGAGGATCACTCGATTTTGACGACGCTCTCTAGTACTATGCTGCAAAGAGACTGACAGCGGACGATCGTAAGCTTCGACAAGCACTTCGACAAACTCGACGTGCCGAGGGCTGAGCCGTTTCAGACGGTCAAACAGAAAGGCGTTATGAAACCACAGTAGAATGCTCCAGGCGGCCTGGCTTCATCAATCGCGGGTCTGTCATTCCATAGAACTATGGACGGAGAGTCCTGGAAAATCCACTCTTGGCTCACGATTCCTTCGAGGCAGGCTCTTTTCCATGCGGGACGGATACGATGACCTTTCTTGCCAGAAACCAGAACGTAATCAAGGATTAGGCGCTTAGCGAAGAGCTCGCCTTTCAAGAACGGTGAATGCGGACGTCCGGTGAAAACGCTTCCGCCACAAGTCTGCGCTAAGAATACTGCAATTTCTTACTAGCCGGAGTCAGTTCTACCCGCTACTTGGCCAGGATTGTCTTTAGCCACTCCTGCTCTTTTTTGGTTCGCCATTTGAACAATTCTTTGAGGCGGGCAATATCGTCTTCAGCCAAGCGCGGATGTTCCTGAATTAGGTCTAGCAACATTAGGTAGGCTCGTGAGCAATCCATGCATAGTATGTCGTGACTCCTTGCTGGAGCTTTCCCACAAGCTTCGCACATCAAGGTTGACAAAGTGGACCCATCATAGGTTTAGCAATCAGAATATAACAATTGTCATAATCTAGCTGAAGCCGAATATCTAAAAGCCGCTACGCACCACCGCACCTCTTCTGGGGCAAGCATAACTATCGCGCCCCGGAGTTGATACTCGCAACCCTCGGTGGATAGGTTTGAAATCCAAATCGAAGTTACCACCGAATACCGAAAGGAAGCAGATGTCAAGCAAGAGGATTTGGATCTCTGGTAAGGAATATCAAGAGCTCGCTAGAACAGCCAAAGAGAAAGGTCTGACGGACGACCAATTCTCGGAATACTTGGCGAAGATCCTTCCCAAGCAGAAACAGTAGTTTCCGGCGCCCCTGGTATGATTTACACAACATTGCTCAACCAGAGCGAAAGCCAACCACCCGGAAGCACAACGCTGTTTCTAATCCTTTTCTCCTTGGTAAGACAATGAACCAGTAATAGAACTGTAAGAGTTCTCACCGTGATATGGTTGGGCCAGCTCCTCATCAGGTGCCGAAAATGCGGCGCCATATACCAATCTGGGATCCTGCTCGACTGGGAAACGCTCCAAAGGGATCAAAGCCGTCTCTCAGACATCAGGACAAAATGTCCGTTCTGTAGATCCGAAAACTCGAGCAACGAAAGAGAAATGGTCTTCACCAGCACCTTAACTTGACTACGCAATCTCTAGGAATTCCGGGACTGCAGTAATTTGCCAAAGCCCATCACAGTGTCGTAGTCAGCCACCGCAATTGTCATCGGGCAGATGAGTAGCGACTCTCAATGGACCCGGCAAGACTTTAATACGCTTCTCTCTTTTCGGCTACCGGAACTTGGTGCTATCCATGTCAAGGGAGTTTAGGCACATACTCCGAGTAGCAGGGACCGATCTTGACGGGACGAAGAAGATAGTCTACGGTCTCACCAGAATCATAGGAATCGGTCCAAGCTATGCAGCTGCAATAGTCAGAGCTGCGGAGTTGAGACCTGAGACGAGAGTGGGAGAACTTACCGAAGGAGAAGTTCAGAAGCTTGAAGACATAATGCGGGACCCAATAAGATACGGGCTGCCATCCCACTTGTTCAATAGAAGAAAGAGCCCCGGGGATGGACGTGATCTTCACTGGATAGGTCCCGACCTTGCTTTGGCGGTCAAGAATGATATCGATTTCATGAGAGATATTAGGACGTGGAAAGGTGTTAGGCATTCGTTAGGATTGAAGGTGCGCGGGCAGCGAACCCGCACAACGGGTCGTAAGGGAAGAGCTGTTGGTGTAGCGAAGAAAGCCGTCTTGGAGGCTGCAAGGGCGGAAAGAGAGAAAGAAGAGAAAAAGTAGTGTGAATGAGCGATGGGTGATCCGAAGAAACAACGAAAGAGCTACGAGACTCCTAGGCATCCTTGGCGGCGCGATCAGCTCGATGTTGAGCTGCATCTCGTGGGGGAATACGGCCTGCGGAACAAACGTGAGCTTTGGCGATACAAGACTATGTTATCTGAGGTCAGAGGCATAGCAAGGACACTTCTTGGAAAGACAGAAACGGAGAGAGCGAATGAGGAGCGCGAGTACCTTTCGAAATTGACCCGAACCGGCGTTCTTTCGGAGTCTGCTTCCATTGACGATATCTTGGACCTAGAGATCCGAGACCTCCTCGAGCGTCGATTACAGACAATAGTGCTTAGACGTGGCTTAGCAAAGACTCCACATCAAGCGCGGCAGTTGGTTTCGCACGGCCACATATCTGTTGCAGGAAGGGTTGTCACGGTTCCAGGCTATGTCGTGAGTCGCGATGAAGAACAGAAGATCAGATACTTTTCGCATAGCCCAGTCGCAAAGAGCGATCATCCATTAAGGAAGATCGTAGCAGCTGCCGCGGCTGGCCAAGCGGCAGCGGAATAGTGCTCCTCATAGTAGCGAATCCTAACGGGTCTTTCTTCTAGCGAAGAAATAGAAGAAGATTACAGCGAATATTGTCAGCACTGCTGCCAACGCAATCAACGCAACCGAGTATGGGCCGGTTCCGAAAACGATCGGGATCGGTCCAATGAGTATGACTGCGCCACCGCTGATGCTCTCTATGTTTGAAAGTGAACCTAGGGTCATGAGCAATATGCCGATGAAGATCATGGCAAAGGCAATGAAGAAGAGCCACATTGCCGCCGAAGACTGTCTCACCTCGCGATAGCCAATGGTTGTGGTCGGTTTAATTCTGGTTTGGCAATCAGAGCACGACCAGTGAACTGGGTCGAAGCAGTTATTGCAGACGGCTCTTCCACAATCCTGACAAACGTAGGTCGCCGCTCGCTTCCCACATAGTACACATAGAGGAGCGGCCATTGAGATCACTGATTTAGTATGAATAGGGGAAGGACCATAAAAAATAGGACTACAGCAATCAAGATTATCGCAAGAACCATCAGAATCTTAGCAGACTCGCGATCAGTACCGAAGACAATAGGAAATGGGCCGATAAGCAGAACTCCTCCGCCTCGAGTTCTTCCCGGGCTGCTAACAGCTCTAGCTGCAATGAGGATTACTGCGACGAAGGCCAAGATGATTCCTAGGATGAGCACGGTGAATCCGATGCTACTGATCGAAACATCCACCAAACTCGGACATCCTATAGAATTTCGAAGGGCTCGTAAACTTTAATCCTTCGAGGACAAGTCCGAAGTAAAACATTCGCCGTAACTCGTAATACTTTATAAGCCCCGCGGAGGCTAGCTCCGAAAGCTCTTTGCATTGAAGTGAAATCATCGTGAGCTTCGGACCGAGCCAGCGCAATCCACGCTCGCCTAGGGCGGCACTTAGCCCGCGAGATTTTTCTCCTTTCATAGGTGGTCCGTGACCCTTGGACGTTAAGATTCTTGAAGACAAGGAAACTGTCCTCCGATTCCTTCTCAAGGGAACTGACCACAGTTTCGCGAATGCTCTCCGGAGAGCTATGATAGCCGAAGTTCCAGTTATGGCGATCGAGGATGTCATCATAGTTGAAAACACGTCTGTTCTGTACGACGAAATAATCGCTCACAGATTGGGCCTGATCCCTCTTAAGACAGATCTAGAGGCATATGTTCTGCCCGAGGAGTGCGATTGTAAGAGCGAGTTGGGCTGCAACAAATGTACTGCTTCCTTCACACTAGAAGTGGAGGCAGGCGAAGACCCTGTTATCGTATACTCCTCCGAGCTGAAACCTGAAAGCGAAATCACTCCGGTTAGCGGTAACATTCCGATTGTGAAGCTCGGTTCGTCGCAGAAATTACGGCTTGAAGCATACGCGAAGCTCGGTCGAGGTCTTCAACACGCCAAGTGGCAACCAGTCTCCGCATGCGTCTACAAGTATTTCCCCAAAGTAAGCATAAACCCAGATAACCTATCAAATCCAGAAGAGGTTATCAGGGTGTGTCCCACTCGAGTTTACGCGCATGATCCTGACAGCAAAATTCTCGTGCGCGATGAAATGGCGTGCACGTTGTGCATGGGCTGTGTGGAGAGGGCTGTTGCGGTTGATTCTAGGAAGCCGTTCCCAGTCAAAATCGAAGGTGACGAAACAGCTTTCGTCTTCTATGTGGAATCGACAGGAGGACTGGCACCGAAGAAAATAGTGAGCGAAGCAGCCAAGATTATCGACAAGAAGGCAATCTTCCTCACGGACTTGGCGAATAAGCATTTTGAATAGGCAGGAATGTTAGTTGCGGAGAGCGATCACAAATCCCGAGCTGCTTGAAACAATCCGATACCTTAAGGTGAAGGCCCGGGAAAACGAAGCGAAGATTTGGGAAGTAGCGGCGAAACATTTGTCGCATTCCAAGAGAACCAGATCCGTTCTTGACTTGAATCATTTGGCGCGCGCGACATCAGCGGATTCGCTGATTCTTGTTCCTGGGAAAGTCCTGGGTTCTGGATCAATCAGCCACTCGGTTGTTGTGGGCGCTTTCGACTTCTCTGGCAGTGCCAGGACGAAGATTGAACGCGCTGGCGGGAAATGTTTGGGCATCAAGGAGTTTGTAAACCGATACCCGCATGGATCGAATGTCCGGATCATGAGGTAGCACAATGTCAAACGAACTTCTGCTCGATGCAAAGAACCAAATTCTTGGCCGACTGGCCAGTTTTGCCGCGAAACGCGCCCTAAGTGGTGAGACGGTAGTAGTTCTGAACGCGGAGAAAGCAGTAGTTTCAGGGAAGCGACGCAGCATAATCGAGGAAGCAAAACGCCGACTAAGAACAAGAACACTTGCCTCGCAGTCCACAGCACCTGTACATCAACGACGACCTGACCTTTTCTTTCGCCGCGTTGTAAGGGGAATGTTACCTTGGAAGAAGGCGAGAGGAAAAGCTGCATTTCATAGGGTAAGAGTGTTCATCGGTGTCCCGGAGGAATACTCGAAGAAGACCTCTGTTAAGGTCCCCGGAGCTGACGCTTCAAAGCTACAGTCGCCGTATGTCACGTTGGAGGAACTTGCAAAGGAGATTGGAGGGTGAGCGCATTTGAGTGAAGCAGTCCAGAAGATCGAGAAACCTGAGAAAGCCGAAAAGAAAAGAGTGATTCTTGTGACTGGAAAGAGAAAGGCTGCCATTGCGCGTGCTCTAGTCAAACCTGGCTCCGGGAGCGTTGTAATCAATGGTATGCCCCTGGCCAACTTCAACCCAGAGATTGCAAGGGTGAAAATTACTGAGCCGCTGATTCTGTCGGGTGGACGTTGGAAAGGGCTGGACTTCAGTGTGAGTGTGGTTGGGGGAGGCTTTATGGGCCAGGCGGAAGCGGCCAGAATGGCTATTGCCAGAGCGCTCCTGAATTGGACGCGAAGCTCTGAGCTTAGGAAGACGTTCATAAACTACGACCGGACAATGCTCGCTGGGGATCCTCGTAGAAAGGAGCCCAAGAAGTTCGGAGGACCCGGTGCAAGGAGACGCGAGCAGAAATCATACAGATAGAAGAGAGGACGACCGTATGATTGTTCCTGTAAGATGTTTCACCTGCGGAAGACTGATCGCCGATCGATGGGAAGAGTTCGCTCGGCGAGTGAAAGCGGGGGAGAGACCCAAGAAGGTTCTCGACGACATTGGAATGACCCGATATTGCTGTCGTCGAATGTTCATCTCACAGGTCGATGTCTTGGACGATCTTCTGAGATACGCGGAGGTCGCAGCGAAAAGACGCGCGCAGTTTGAGTAATCGAAGTGAGTGAAGGCATGTCTGAAGCTGAAGAAAGAGAAGGAATGCCGAAGTCAGAAGATCTCTTACTTCCATTGGAGGAGCTGCTAGCTGCAGGTCTGCACATTGGCACTAGAATCAAGACTGGAGACATGGAATCCTATATCTACCGGGTAAGGCCCGACGGACTCTTCATACTGAACATTGGCAAGACCGACGAGAAGGTACGAATCGCAGCCCGATTCATTGCGCGATTCGAACCGGATCGCGTCCTGATAATCTCATCAAGACTCTATGGAAAAACGCCTGTCGAAAAACTATGCGAAATGACGAAGACCATTCCCATAGTCGGGCGTTTCATGCCGGGACTGATATCGAACCCATTGCAACCCTACCACGCCGATCCGCAGGTCGTGATGGTCACAGATCCTAGAGCAGATTGGCAATCTATTAAGGAAGCGTCAAGCGCAGGAGTACCGGTAGTTGCCCTGTGTGATACGGACAATGCATTCAGCGGTGTGGATTTCGCGATTCCAGTAAACAACAAGGGCCGCCGCGCTTTGGCTATGGTCTATTGGTTGCTCGCACGACAGGTCTTGAGGGAAAGAGGGGAGCTTTCCCAAGATGGGACGATTGCGCTGACTGTTGACGACTTCGAAACCAAGCTTGCGGCGATCGCCCCAAGAGCGAGCGAACTTTGAAAGTCAGGAAGCCCCATGTAGCCAACGCATTCTACGCAGGAACCAAATCTGAACTGACACAGCAAATGGTGGAGTGCTTTACCCACCGCTTCGGCCCAGGTAGAGTTCCTGAGCCCGCCAAAGATGGTCCTAGAAAAATTGTAGGGATCGTCTCACCGCATGCCGGCTACGTGTACTCAGGTCCCGTTGCCGCACATGGATACGGCATGCTCGCAAGGGACGGATTGCCTGAGGTTTTGATAATTCTGGGCCCGAATCACACAGGCTACGGAAGCGGAGTATCGATCATGGTCGAAGGCAGTTGGGAGACGCCTCTAGGGCTTTCCACCATAGATAGCCAGCTAGCGAAACAGGTCCAGAAGGCGAGTAATCTCTTAGATATCGACGAAACCGCCCACTCATACGAACACTCGATCGAAGTGCAACTGCCATTCCTGCAGTTCATCTTCAAGGATTCGGTGGCGTTCATTCCGATTTGCATGATGATGCAGGACCTGGAAACCTGCCGTGAGATTGCGAAAAGCATCGTCGAGCAGACTAGAAGTAAGGACATCGTTATAGTAGCTTCAAGCGACTTCACCCACTACGAGCCGCACGATGTTGCGAGCAAGAAGGACAAGACAGCAATAGACGCCATCACGAATCTCGACGACCGAACGCTGAATGGACTCGGGGAGAGTCAGAAGGTTACGATGTGTGGATATGGACCCATCACTACGCTCATCGCGGCCGCGAAAATGATTGGCGGAGTCAAAGCTGAACTCTTGACCTACAAGACTAGCGGCGATGTATCTGGTGATAGGGATTCAGTTGTTGGATATGCTTCAATTCAATTCACCCGAGATTGAGACCATCGAGGACGCTAGTTGAGAGCAGTTGCTGTTTCGCCCGCAAAGGTGATACTCTTCGGAGAACACTTCGTTGTAAGCGGAAATACGGCAATAGCCATGAGCTTAGACCTGCAGACGAAGGTGGTAGTGGAGCCCTCCAGTAACGGAGCTATTCAAATCAAATCGGAAGATTTGGGTGTCGAAGCTGTCTTCTTGTCTGACGGAACACTATTGCGAGCCTTTGGAAATAATGCCGAGGCGATTCTGAGACCTGTATTTGAAGCGGCAAGCTTCACGCTCAGGAGACTCAACCGCATTGGGGAGGGCTTGAGAATTACTGTGAGATCGAACTTTCCTGTCGGCATGGGTCTTGGCTCCTCGGCCGCGACCGCTGTCGGCACAGTTTCGGCCACAGCAAGAATTTTCGGTTATCACCTGAGCAAACAGGACGTTTTCGAAGCAGCTTACTCCTTAGAAAGGATCGTCCACGGTCACCCATCCGGCGTAGATCAAGCCGCAGTCACGTACGGCGGGCTAATCTGCTACAGAAATGAGACAGTTGAGGCGAGGATAGATCCCAAGAAGCCGCCCTTACTTGTTATTGGGAACACAGGAATACGAAGATCGACTGGCGAGTTTGTGGGGAAGGTCACCATGCTAAGAGAGAAAGATCCTCAGGAATACAGGAGAATAGCCTCGCAAGCCCAGATTATTTCGGAAAAGGCCGCGGACGCACTGAGATATGGCCATGCAGAGGCGCTAGGTGAGCTCATGAATGAGAATCAACATTTCCTTGAGTTAATTGGAGTCTCTTCGCCCTATCTGGAGAAACTAATATCCGCCGCAAGGTCTGCAGGGGCTCTCGGTGCCAAGCTCACGGGTGGTGGCGGTGGAGGTTGCATGATAGCTCTCGTGGACGAGACAGCTTCTAAGAATGTTGCGAGACAAATCGAAGAAGCAGGCGGACAGGTGCTTCCCGGCACTTTTGTCCCCCGTGGTGTCGTGACCTTCATAGAAGAGGAATGATTCGAGATTGCCCAAAGTCCAGACAACACGGCGGAAACTGAGTCACATTCAGACGACCCTTCATGAACAAGTCCAATCGCATGTACCAACCGGGTTTGAGGATGTCCGATTGATTCACAAGGCCCTTCCTGAGATTGACCGCCAGGAAGTTGATCTCTCAACTCCTATTTTCGGATACAAACTGAACGCGCCCATTGTGATCGAATCCATGACGGGTGGTACTCCCGATGCCGCAAGGATCAACCAAAGACTAGCAAAGGTCGCGCAGAAGCTTGGCATCGCGATGGGCGTAGGCAGTCAGAGGGCAGCCATAGAGGACGCAAGCCTAGCGTATACGTATAGAATTGCGCGAGAAGCCGCCCCTTCGATACCACTTTTTGCGAACTTGGGTTGCCCCCAACTGGTCCACGGGGATGCTGTGGATTGCGCGAAGAGAGCGGTGGATATGATTCATGCATCAGGGCTATTCATACATCTTAACGCCCTCCAAGAATCCGTTCAGTACGAGGGTGAAACCGATTTTCGCAACATGTTGCGTCGAATTAGTGAGCTGGCGAGCGCGCTCTCAGTTCCAGTTCTTGTGAAAGAAACTGGCGCGGGCGTATCCAAGGAAACCGCTCAGGCGCTGGAGCGCGCGAAAGTAAGCGGAATAAACGTATCTGGCTTGGGGGGAACGAGTTGGGCCGGAGTTGAGTACTACCGAGCGCGTGCGAAGCGCTACAAACTCCAAATGGAGCTCGGCCTGACTTTCTGGGACTGGGGAACACCCACAGTACCAAGCATCATTGAGGTGACGAACTCCACAAGATTGAAGGTGTTTGCTTCAGGTGGAGTCAGAAACGGGCTACATGTAGCCAAGGCCATCGCCCTAGGCGCGCACTACGGAGGTTTCGCTCTTCCTCTGCTGAAATCAGCGTCCTCGGGCGAAGCTGTCGCCGTTGAACGCCTTACCACTGTTATCGAGGAGCTCAAGAATGCCATGTTCCTAACGGGTTCTCGTAACCTAGAGCAGCTCCGTCAGGCGCCACTAGTGATAACGGGTTCAACCTACCAGTGGATTATCCAACGTGGATTTGACCCAACCGTGTACGCAAGCAGATCTTACTCAGAAGAAGACTTATCGCCTGTACGTGCCAGCTAAACCATCGTGAGAATCTATCCATCTAGTCGAGGGATATTCCATGGCGAAAAGTTCTGAGTATTCTGGTTTCTATAGGCTGTCCATCACCGAACGAGTTAAGGCAGTCAAAGAGTTTGCGGGTCTAACGGACGAAGAGGCAACTCTTCTCCTAAAGGCCAGTTCGCTCAGTTTTGACGTAGCTGATCGAATGATCGAGAATGTGATAGGAATTATGCCCGTTCCACTCGGGGTGGCTGTGAACTTCGTTATCAACGGAAGGGAAGTCATCGTTCCAATGGCAATCGAAGAACCATCAGTCGTTGCCGCTGCCAGCAACGCTGCCAAAATGGCTAGGGCAAGAGGAGGCTTTCACGCTACGACAACCGACCCCATAATGATCGGGCAGGTTCAGGTTGTGGGAGTTCAAGATGCGTATCGAGCCAGATTCGAGATTCTAACTCATAGAGAACAGATTCTGAAGCAGGCAAACGAACAAGACCCTGTATTAGTATCTCTCGGAGGCGGTGCGCGAGACTTGGACGTACGTATTATCGATACCTTCCTGGGCAAGATGATCATCGCGGAGTTGCAAGTTGATTGTAGGGATGCTATGGGAGCAAACGCAGTCAATACTATGGTAGAGGCAGTGGCACCCCTCATCGAAAAAGTTTCGGGCGGACGCGTTTACTTGCGGATAATCTCTAATCTGGCTGTTAAGCGCCTTGCACGAGCCAAGGCTATTTTTGAGAGGGAAGCGTTAGGCGGAGGAGAAGTTGTCGATGGTATTCTCAAAGCATATGCATTTGCTGTTGCTGACCCGTTTCGTTGCGCCACTCATAACAAGGGAATAATGAACGGGGTGACTGCTGTCGTACTGGCAAGTGGAAATGATACAAGAGCTATCGAAGCAGGGGCTCATGCTTACGCTGCAAGATCAGGCCATTACACGTCCCTAACCACCTGGGAGAAGAATAGCGACGGCGACCTGGTTGGAACGTTGGAGATGCCCATGGCTGTCGGAATCGTAGGAGGAGCGACGGTATCGAATCCGATAGCCAAACTGGTGATTAGAATGGTTGGAGTGAAGAGCGCAAAGGAACTAGCTGAGGTCATCGTATCAGTTGGCCTTGCCCAAAATCTGGCTGCATTAAGAGCCTTAGCGGCTGAAGGGATTCAGCGCGGCCATATGAGGCTGCATGCGCGGAATATCGCAATAAATGCAGGTGCAACCGGTGATCTCGTAGACAGAGTTTCCGAACAAATGGTACTGGAAGGCAAAATTAGGATAGACAGAGCAAGAGAGCTACTGCAGAAATTCACCAAAGTCTAGTATGCAGGCGTTTCAACTTCCACGAGCGATTCCATACGGCGGATTCTTGGGATTGCATCTTTTTCCATCCAGTCTGAGATTGTGTCATAGACCTTTCTGTAGTATTTCTTCGTAGCGTGTTTCACTATTCCAAGCTTTTCCATTCGCCTGATGTAACGCCATTTCATGCTTCGAGAGATCTTGTCGCCCATTAATCGATCAATGTCGACCTTCTTGAAGACTTTGGGAAGGTGTGCGAAGGTTCCTATGATCTCCCTAGGAAAACTTGTCAAAGCTTCTTTCGAGAGTTTCCTCTTGCCGCGAGATTCCAATCCTCTCAATTTCGTGCTACTTACTCGCAAAAAGCAACCTTCCGATGATGGCGATACGGTTTTGATGTCATAAAAACGTTTTGAGCATCCCTTCTTCCTGTTCAAGAGACTCCCGTGAAGAACTTCATAGTGTGCCAATTACAAAAGCCAGCAAACCAAACGTCATCCATACGAGTGCATAATCCTTGTTCCTCTTAGCGTTATTCGGACTTGGATTGGATATGATGGAGTAGGTCGTAAGCAAGAAACCTATGTCACATATCATAACCAGTGGAAAGTAATATTCTGAAACCAAGCCGAGCGCGATCGGTATCATGCTCAGAACCACTGCTGCAACAAAGAGCACTGCACCTTTCCTTGCTGCGTTGGCGTTGCCCATAGTAGCAGCGACCGATCTCACTCCTCTGGCCGTGTCCCCTGACACATCAACAATCCCTTTGATGATCTCCCGTCCCATGCTTGATAGAAAGGCGAGAATGGCGAAAATTAGGAGAGACCATGTTGGGCTCCCGACAGCAAATCCACCGTAGATGAATGGGATCGCCACATTGGTGCTCACCATCGCGTTTCCCAGGAGCCCGAACTTCTTGATCCGGGCGTTGTACAAGATTGCGATGAGGACACTTGCGACCGCGATAAGCAGTGTCCAAACACCAGAATATGAAGCAAACAGCAGTCCAAACGATGCCAGAATTACAGCAAAGGAAATGGCTTCGGAAGGTCTAACGACGCCTGCCGGAAGAGGACGTTTCGGTTCGTTGATGGCATCGATCTCACGGTCGAAGTAGTCGTTCAGGACCATTGAGGCAGCCAGCAGAAGAAAACCGGTCATGAAACCGTAAGCGGCTGCTTGAGCAGGAACTGTTTGCGACGCGATGGTCTCGCCGACGATGACAGCGAAGCCCATCATAATGCAGTTTGGCAGACGAATCATCGTAAGCAATCCGAAGATTCGTTTGTCAATGGAATAGGGTTTAGGCAACGTGCTGCGCCTTGGGAATTTTCATCTTCGAAATCTGTCCTAGCCACAAGCAGTTTTAATAGTATGCGCTCAGTTTCTGGCAAGGTTCGCGGCGCTTGATTTGCTAGGTCGATGAGTGGCTTATCCTTTGACCGGCATTAGAATTGGAAAAGTAGAAAGTCATTTGGAAGAGGTAGTCAGAGAGGATGGCGCCGCTCATCTTACGCTCTTTGATCCCGAGAAGCTAAGGCCGATAGATGCTAGGAGGTTAGCACTTGAAGTAAAGAAGGCTGGCTCATCAGCAGCTATGGTAGGTGGGTCGACTGCAACATCAGTTTATCAACTCGATGCGATCGTGAAGGCGATCAAGTCGTCTGGGCTACCGGTCATCCTGTTCCCGAATGATGTAACTGGTCTAAGCCAGTACGCGGACGCTGTCTTCTTCATGTCCCTGCTGAATTCGTTGAACCCGTACTACCTTTCCGGGGCACAGGCGCTGGGAGCTCCGTTGGTGAAACGCTATCGTCTTGAGCCGATACCGCTAGGTTACTTGATTATCGGCGGTCATGCTGGCGCCGCGGGTTTCGTGGGAAACGCGAATCCAATTCCCTACAATAAACCCGAGTTGGCAGCAATCTATGCTCTTGCTGCAGAATATCTCGGAATGCGCTTCGTCTATTTGGAGGCAGGTTCAGGAGCAAGACGCACTGTTCCTCCTGAAATGGTCAAAACGGTTAAGGAATCCTGTCGAATTCACGTAGTAGTCGGTGGCGGCATTCGAACTTCATCACAGGCAAGGTCTTTGGTAGATGCAGGAGCACACCTGATCGTAACCGGAACAATATCGGAGAAAGCGTCGGCGCGAACGTTGCGTGAAATAATCCAAGCGATCCGATAGCTCCAACTTGAGGAGCACTACTTGGCTTTGTCCTTCTCGAAGGGTATCAGCGGAACGACTCCCTACTACAATCTCATCAGACGCGTAGCTTTTCCCTCTACGAGAGCAATAGCCATTTCATCAATACTCTTGGTAACGTTCGGCGTCGGCTTATCATTCTTGGTGGTCGAACATACAGCAAAGTCATTCATTCTTGGGGTCACCGGCGGTGTTGTGGTTCTCGGCGTACCGGCTCTCCTATCGAATCTCTTCCTATTTCTAACAATAGTCAGAGAAGATCCGCTTTTCTATCCTCGGCGATGTCTGGCATTCTCCTTGTTCACAATAACAAGTTGGGTTGCTGTCTTTCTAATCGGCTCGGTTTTGAGCTTTGTTCTCTCTAGATTCGTGTTTCCCGGATCAGCCATCATAGCTGGGCTTTTCGCAGTCATACCCCTGCGAGCGGTCGCAGTCTTCTCAATGTCAAGAACCAGTTTTCTGAAGAGGATTATTTTCACCCTGACGGAACCGAGCTTGACAGCCCTTACATCTGTTCTAGTTCTTGGGGTCGCAGTTAACAGCACCTTGAGTGCGCTTGCCTTATCCTCCCTGATCGGGCTCGCCTTCGCATTCGCTTTGATACTTGTCGTTGAGAATTTCGGTCGACAAGCCATCGGTTTCTCGCCGATCCGCATGTTCAGGGCGTTCCTCACAGATTGGTTGGAGGGTCAGAACAGTGACCTCGAATCTTATCTCAACGAGCTTGGTGTGGAGACCGAGATTGATGTTGCGGCATTTCTCTTTAGGCGTTCAGATACGGCTAGGATCAAGGGGACGATACTGGTTTCCAACTTTCATCCAGGACCATTCTTGAACATTGGAAGTAGCGTGCTTCCCTTTCTGTTCCAAGCCTTGATGAAGAGAAGGTTCAACGCAGTGAGTATTGTTCCCCACGGAGTCTCTGGGCATGAATTTAACTTGGTTTCCCAAGAGCAAAACATGCGTATCATCGAATGGATCTTGCTGAAGCAAGAAAGCGTTCGATATGATAGCGAAGCGACTGCTGTCACGAGGGCCAGCAATGGAATTGCTACAGCTACGAGCCAGATTTTCGACAATTGCGCACTCGTAACCATGACGACCGCACCCTACGACATGGAGGATGTTCCTTCAGATATAGCGAATCGAATCGGAGGCCTCACTCATGGTAGGTTCCGCCATGTTGCGCTGATAGATGCCCACAACTGCCTGACAGGCCCGAGCACAATGACGCCGGATAAGATGGGTGCCCTACAAGAGGCCACCCTCTCCTCGCTTCAAGTCTCCGCCGAACAACCCGGAAACATCTTCAAGGTGGGAGTTGCTCAGAGAACGCCAGCAGGATTCACCCTGAAAGACGGGTATGGTCCTGGAGGGATCTCAGTCATAGGAATCGAAGTCGATCAACAACGCTTCGCTTACATCAACATCGATGGAAACAACATGATTCGAGGATTGCGGGAGCGGATTCTCAACGAAGCTAAACAAGCCGGATTCGACGACGGAGAAGTCATGACCACTGACACGCATATGGTGAATGGGGTTGTTCCAGCAAGGCTGGGCTACCATATGATTGGAGAGGTCGGCTCCAAGACCCTGCTCCTCCATGAGGTGTGCGCGCTTTGTCGTGAGGCGATCGCGGATCTTCAACCCTGCGAAGTAGGTGTAATCAATGGACAAATCCCCGTCACCACCCTTGGCTCAAAATCATTGAAGCGCGTCATGAATCTGGTGCATAGAGTCTCAAGGTTGACGGCCCTAACACTCTTTCCAGTGGTCCTCGCGGCCACCGCATTCTCTCTGCTGTTCTTGGTGTGATTCTCCATGCGTGTGGTTCCACGCGGTTCCCATTACATGCAACTACCTCGCGAGGTTCTGATCGGAAAGGACGTTGCTTCTCTGGTCGGCGAAACTCTGGCACGCCTCGGTTTTAGGCATCAAGCACTGGTCGTAACGGGCCCCAAAGTAAGATGGATCGCGGCGGACATTGTCCTTGATTCATTGCAGAGTGCAGGTTTTCGCGCATCGAGTATGATTGCTGAAAGCGCGACCACAGCTCAGGTGCTTAAGGTTCAGCGGGAAATTCGCCGTGCCAAACCTGAGATAGTTGTGGGTGTGGGCGGTGGCAAGGATATCGATGTGGCGAAGTTGAGTAGTATGAAGAGCGGGAAGAGTTTCCTCAGTGTGCCAACTGCGGCATCTCATGATGGAATTGCAAGCCCCTTGGTCTCGATGAAGGGGATGAATCGGCCCTATTCTTATGCAGCTCATTCCCCAATCGCCATCGTTGCCGACATATCGATAATTGCCAAGTCGCCTTACAGATTAGTTGCAAGTGGATGTGGCGATGTGGTCGCGAAGTATACCGCGGTTAGAGATTGGAAGTTAGCCCACAGGATCAAGAATGAGTACTATGGCGATTATGCAGCCGAGCTTGCGCTTATGAGTTCACGCCTCGTTATGAAGAACGCGAATAGTATTAGGGCGATGTCGGAATCAGGGGTCCGAACGTTGGTCGAGGCCTTGATCAGTTGTGGAGTTGCGATGAGCATCGCTGGTACTAGCCGACCTTGCAGCGGCGCAGAACACTTGTTTAGTCACGCGCTTTCCATGATTGCGCCTAAGCCTGCGATGCATGGAGAGCAATGTGGCGTTGGTACGGTAATGTGCGCGTATTTGCACGGTGCGAACTGGGAGTTGATTAAGGATGTGCTTCATAGAATAGGTGCGCCGACGACGGCCAAGGAGCTCGGTACCGACCCCGAATATATTGTCGAGGCATTGACGAAAGCACACTCTATTCGCCCGGAAAGGTACACGATCCTTGGGGAGAGCGGCCTCACAAAGGAGGCTGCACAGCGGGTTTCTTCAGTCACGGGCGTAATCGATTAGAGCGATTTGTGAGGATCATTGATATGCCAAAGGCTACGGCGGTAGCATACGCAATACAGGGTTTAGTGAAGTATCACGGTCTCAAAGACAAGAGACGACGAATACCATTTCATGACAGCATATCCGTGTGTGCGGAGGCGCTGACCACCAAGGCAACGGTGGAATTTGACCAAGACTATTCTCAAGATATCATCGAGATAAACGGAAAACCCGCCACCGAGTTGGAAGCAACGCGCGTCCTCGCGGTTGTCTCTCATATTAGATCAATTGCGAAAAGTAAAAAGCACTTCAAACTCTTAAGCATCAATAGCTTAACCGAGGGGAAGGGTCTCGGTTTCTCCGCAGCAGCTTTCGCTGCGATATCGCTTGCCTCAAGCAAAGCGGTCGGCCTTGAGCTGACACTTGAAGGGTTAAGTGAGATTGCACGTCTTGGCGCTGGGTCTGCTAGCAGAAGCGTAGTCGGCGGTTTCTCGATCTGGTACGCCCAAAGGGATGGACGGTCCTATGCGAGGCAACTCGCCTCCGGCGAGGATCTAAGTTTGGCGATGGTCATAGTCCCGATTCCTTCGCAAGTGAAAACTGACAGGGCCCACGAGGAGTCCGAAAGCTCTGCGTTCTTTCAGGCTAGATTAAGAGAGGTGAAGGGGAGGCTCCGGGAGATGCTGAGTGCAATACGTAGGCAAGACGTTGATGCAATTGGGAGGCTCGCCGAGGCGGACACACGGAGCCTCCATGCCGTGACAATGACGGGTAAGAGCGGCCTGATACTCATGGCTCCAGAAGCACTGCATGTCATAGAACGCGTGCTGACGCTGCGTGAAAGGGAGCATGTACCGGTCTGGTACTCCTTGGACACAGGGCCTTCAGTTTACCTGAACACTCGTTCTGAGTTCGTTGACGTCATATGTCGCGATATCGAAGCTAACGTAGGAGTAAGTGTTCTCAAGAGCGGTGTGGCCGGACCAGCTCACATGGTTGAAGAACATCTCTTTTAGAGCATGAAGAATCACTTCTTCAAAGAGCAATCTGGCATGTCAAAGGACATAGTCGAAAAAGTCCGAAAGGCAGCTATACTAAATGCCGTTAGGCATGACGGGAAGGCAGACGCAAAGGCGGTTCTCGGAAACTTGCTCGGAGACAACCCTGAACTCCGAAGTCGGGCTCGGGAGCTGGTGAATGTGGTAGAGCAGGTTGTGGAAGAGGTCAATTCCACGCCTGCGGAACGACTCATGGAAATTGTGAACGAAAGATGGCGCGAGGAGTTGACCAAGGAACGAATGGAGGAGAAGAGGGAACTACCGCCTCTTCCAAACGCTCAGAAATATCGCGTCATAGTAACTCGAATCGCTCCGAATCCAGATTTTGTTCTACATATCGGAAATGCAAGGGCAGCGATCTTGAGCCATGACTATGCCAGAATGTACAAAGGCAAATTCATCGTAAGGTTCGAAGACACGGACCCGAGACTGAAGAAAGCGCAGCTGAGATACTATGACATGATACGAGAAGACCTCAGGTGGTTGGGTTGCGAATGGGATGATGAATTCATCCAGAGCGACCGCATTTCTTACTACTATGAAGTAGGGAGCTCTCTCGTCGCAAAGGCAGCAGCTTACATCTGCGAATGCGACCCAGAACAATTTCGCAAATTCATCAGTGCGAGAAAGGCCTGTCCGGATCGAGATCTCGCGCCCCAAGAGAATAGTAAGCGTTGGGAGAGAATGCTTGATGGAGGTTATGATGAAGGTTCGGCGGTGTTTCGTGTTAAGACAGATCTTTCGCATCCGAATCCAGCAGTAAGAGACTGGCCCGCTTTCCGAGTAATCGACACTACCAAGAATCCGCATCCTCGGGTAGGTTCAACGTTCCGAGTCTGGCCGTTGTACAACATGGCTTCAGGTGTCGATGATCACGCGCTTGACATAACACATGTGATACGTGGAAAGGAGCATTTGACGAACATGCAGCGTCAATTCTACATGTACAAGCATATGGGTTGGATCTACCCCGAAGCAGTTCACTACGGTCGTCTCAAGGTCGAAGGAATGAATCTCAGCAAGTCCAAGCTTATGAAAGCCCTAGAGACTGGGGAATACAAGGGTGTTGACGATCCGAGGCTGGGCACGCTTGCTGCTCTTAGACGACGTGGCTTCAATCCAGACACTATACGAAGGCTCATGTGGGATATTGGACCGAAACCCGTAGAAGTGACGATTAGCTGGGATAACGTTAACGCGTTAAATCGCAAGATCATAGACCCCACCTCGCACCGCTACTACTTCGTGGCAGATCCTGTCTTGACGAAAGTTGCCGGTGTTCCTCGGGAATATGTCGTCCGTGTTCCGCTTCATCCTCAACATCCCGAGATGGGAAACCGAACACTGAGGGTGAGTGCTGTGGACGGATATGCAACCGTCTACGTGTCGAAGTCCGACAAATCGCTTTTGTCTTCAGAAAAAGCTGTACGCTTGATGGGCTTGTTCAACTTTAGGCCAGTGAGTGTCTCGGATGCCGAGGTTAGTGGCGAGTTTCTAGGGGAGGTTGTGAGCGACGCAGAGAAAATGCCGATCATGCAGTGGGTGCCTTCAGATGAGAACGTCCATGTTGAATTGGTAATGCCTGACGCTACGATAAAGAAGGGTGTTGGTGAGATCGGCTTGAGGGCTGAGCCCGTTGGTTCAGTGATTCAATTTGTCCGTTTCGGATTCGGGCGAATTGATAGTGTAGCCCCCGATGAGGTGACTGTGTACTTCGCACATCAATAGCTGGAAAAGAAGAGATGAGCCGTAGCGTCGGTGCCCTATGCGAGTTCAGGTGCCTTCCCGGAAGCGGCAAAGCTCCAGTATTTTTGGCAGGTATTGTTTAATGTCCGATTCACGGACTGCGTTAAACAGGGACGATCTATGGAGGATCCTGGTGAATACAGTTCACGCTCTGCCCATGTACAAAAGTCATAAACGGTACGTGGAGGATGTGATGATCAAAGAGAGACCTGACATCTCATCCGAGGAGCTTGCTATACAACTGAACATACCATTGGGTGAAGCCCTTGTATTACTCGATGAGATTCGTGGAAAGCGGACCAACGAAGATAAGGACAGCGATAGAAACGCATTGGCAGCCAATCGAACTCTTCCGGATTTCAGGGGACAGTTACCTTTAGTAAAATTTATATAG
>Ga0129298_10000040_pt1 | contig 38087 bp, 37 predicted proteins | sample I19B2metaG_FD_94707 | JGI IMG/M metagenome (GOLD analysis project Ga0129298, IMG submission 94707) | Lake sediment bacterial and archeal communities from Gulf of Boni, Indonesia to study Microbial Dark Matter (Phase II) - ​I19B2 metaG | ecosystem: Environmental > Aquatic > Freshwater > Lake >... | reverse complement strand
TCAGAGAGCTTCTCTGTCAAATAGATCTCCCGTTTTCGCTTGGACATCCTCTCCTTTTTCCTATCGTAATAGCCTTTTGTCCGATCGACCATCTTCTTCTCCCTACTAATCCCCCAACCCCCTTCCTGCCTGCCGACAGGCAGGTATTAAAGGGGGGAGAGGGGGGATTAAAGTTCGCTGATCATAGGATGAACACAGGATCAACATCAATATCCAGATTCACGCCTTTGCCTTTTGTTTCGTCCTCCAGTCGGACCGCTAACTCCATGGCAAATCGATGAAGCAGCTTAGGACTCTTCCCTTTCGCCAACATCTGCCATCGAAATCTTCCTCTCATCTTGGCAAAAGGTGCAGCACTTGGGCCTAAGAGTTCAACTCCCTTCCCATAGCCTCTTTTTAATAGATCTCGTCCAAGGCTCCCCATCTTCTCTGAAACTGCCTTTGTCTTCTTCTCACTGTTGCCAACCAACCTGAAATTGATTAGCCTTGAAAATGGAGGATAACCGAGAGCCTGTCTGAATCCGCTCTCCTCCTGATAAAATCCAACAAAGTCGTGGTCCCGTGCTTTCTGAATACTATAATCGTCAGGATTAAACGTTTGGATCACCACTTCTCCAAAGAACTCTCCTCTTCCTGCCCTTCCTGCCACCTGGGTGAGAAGCTGAAAGGTTCTCTCACTTGAACGGAAGTCAGGAAAATGAAGGGACGTATCCGCAGAGACCACGCCTACAAAGGTCACATTTGGAAAGTCATGGCCTTTGACAATCATCTGGGTCCCCACCAAGATATCGATCTTTCCAGATTCCAGACCTTTTAGAATCTGCTGATGGGAACGCCTCCGGGAGGTCGTGTCACGATCCATTCTGCCCACTTCTCTCTCCGGAAATAAAGACCTGATCTCCTGCTCTAAGCGTTCCGTCCCGATTCCCATTCCTTCCAGGCCATGCCCTTCGCATTGCGGACAGTCTCCTGGTGCCCGGATTCGATAATCACAATAATGGCATTGGAGAGAGCGATCCCGAAGATGGTAGGTGAGGGTGACACTGCAGTTGGGACATTTGAAGGTGAAACCACAATCCGGACAGAGGATGAAATTGGCAAATCCCCTTCGATTGAGGAAGAGGAGGCTCTGTTTCCCCTCTTCGATATTTTTCTGAAGTGCCGCTCTTAATTTCTCTGAGAGGAGACCTGTTTCATTCTTCATATCCACAATCTCCACCCGGGGAAGTGGTTTTCCTTCAATCCTCTCTGGAAGGGTTAAGAGACGAAACTTTCCTGTCTCTGCGTTATGGAACGATTCTAATGAAGGGGTTGCAGATCCCAAAAGGAGCGTGGCCTCATCCTGTTTCGCTCGAACGACTGCCAGATCTCTCGCATGATATCTTAACTTCTCTTCCTGTTTATAGGATGGGTCGTGCTCTTCATCCACAATGATGATGCCAATGTTCCTAAAAGGTGAGAAGATGGCGGATCGAGCACCGATCGCGATCCTCACCGTTCCCTTCCAGATCTTTCTCCATTGGTCATAACGTTCTCCCCTCCCAAGCCTGCTATGAAGGAGCGCAAGATTCTCTCCAAAGCGGCCCTTGAATCGGGAGATAAGTTGGGGCGTTAGCGAGATCTCTGGAACAAGGACGATCGCTTCCCTTCCCTGACTCACTACCTCTTCAATAGCCCGAAGGTAGATCTCCGTCTTTCCACTTCCTGTGACCCCATGGATGAGAAATGGAGAGAATCGTCTCTCATGAACGCCTTTTAAGATCTCATCGACAACTCCCTTTTGATCAGGGGTGAGTTCAGGTCTTGGGTAGGCCTTCAATTCAGGTTGAAGAGAGAGATCACGGCAAACCTCTCGGTGAGAGATAGAGACGAGACCTTTAGCATGAAGCGATTGGACAGCCATGGATGGCGACTTGAATCTTTTGCTCAACTCAGAATAGAAGACTTCTCCCTTCTCCTCCACCCACTTCAGGATCTCTTTCTGCTTTCTTAATATAGGCTTGGCAGGCTCAACCCCTTTATACTGGATCACCTTCTCCAATTTCGGTTTGACCTCCCTCTCTTCCAAGCCCACATCGATATTGAGGAGATCTTTCTTCTTCCAAGAAAAGATTTGTGATCTCGTCACCTCTCCAGAAAATTTCCTCAATACCTTCTTTAATGCAACCTTTCCAAATTTCTCGATTTCTCGGAAGATCTCCTCCTGAACCGCTTCCAAACATCCCCGACCCAATGATTCCTTTCCAGTTGGCGTGAGCTTCAAGATCAGTTCGCTCTTCAAATGGAGCCCTGGTGGAAGCCCGGTTTTTATCACCTCCCCCAAGGGATAGATGTAGTAATCCGCAACCCAGCGATAGAAGCTGAGCATCTTTGGGTCGATCAGGGGGGCCTCATCGAGGACGTCCTCAACCTCACGCAGTTTCTCTTCCACCTCTTTTGGAGAACGATCCAAAAGTTCGATCGTAAAACCACTAACCTTCCTCCCCTTAAAAGGGACGAGAACCCTCATCCCCACCTGAAGAGAATCTCTCATCTTCTCAGGGATGCGGTAATGAAATGTCTTGAAGACAGGAAGGCCAACAGCAACTTCAACAATCTCCTTCATCGTCCCCAAATTATCTTCTTTGCCCTGGTTTGTCAAATCTTCCCACTTAACTTAATCTGCCATTGCGATTCTGCCTATGGCGGGAGAAGCAATCTCGTATTTTGACAGGGATTTCCTCCTTTACACATTCCTTCCAAAAAACTATAATAGGCTTAATCTTAAAGGCAAATTGGGGCAATAACTTAGGCAACATTCATATTCAAATCTCGATGGATCTATGGAACTTTTTAAAGGACTTTTTTCTTCATTAAACCAAGCAACCATAAGATATATGGTTGCAGGTGGTATCGCCGTAAACCTCTATGGAATTGAAAGAGCCACAGCCGATATAGACCTTGTTATTGAGCTCGAAAAAGAGAACCTCTTAAAATTCATAAAAGTCGTTGAAACACATAGTTGGAGACCCAAAATCCCGGTTAAGCTAAACGATTTTGTAGACCCTAAGAAAAGGGAACTATGGATGAAAGAAAAGGGAATGAAAGTCTTCAGCCTTTATGACCCGAAGAATCCCTTTTTCTTAATTGATATTTTTACAGAGATTCCTTTCGACTTTGATGAAGTATATAAACAGAGAAAAAAAATAAAGTTTGAAGAAATCTTCATCCCGGTTGTTCCCATAAAAGAGCTTATCGCTATGAAAGAAAAGTCGGATCGACCCCAGGATAGAGCAGATGTCCATTATCTCAAAAAAATCATGGCCGGGTGGAAGGATGAATAAGAGGGCGTTGACTAAGCTGGGGGAGATACCTCTCCTATATTACAAGACAAGAGAAGAGATCGAAGCCTATTGTAAGAAGCCGGTAACGCTAAAGCTTCAGTGGCTTGAAGCCCAAATGGAATTTTTCCACAAAGCAATGCCTCCGAAGGCAAAGAGGATCAGAGAGAAATTGCAGAAACCTGGCTTGAGATTATCGATCAGGGGTGCTTCTCTTAGCAGGGAAATACTTAAGGAAAAGAGACAGTCTAAAAGATAAGAATCTTTTTTAACTCTTCAGCCCTATCTTTTCTTCTCCAATCGGGAGATTGGAATGTATGAAACAAGCCATTAGACAGATATCCGATCTTGTTGAGCCCTTCGAGCCCTGGCTTGAGGCCTTGGCACAAGAGCCCTCGCCAAAAAATTATTTATCCAGAGGGCTTCGCGGATCGACAGAGAGTGATTTTGAGGGGAAAAGCCAGAAGCAGCCCCATTCCTTCCCAGCATTCGGATATTCCGTTTCAAGGGCATCGGGAAGGTAGACTTCCCCGTGTCCTTCTGCAAAGTCCTTGTCATGCAGTATTTTGACTTCATCAAGGTGTAGCTTCAGTTTGTCTTTTACTGTCTGAGGCAATATCGTTGTTCTGTCCTTGTCCCCATTCAGGAACAAGAGAACAGGGAAACAGAAAGTCTTGAGCTGCGGAGGCTGAATCGGATTTATGGTAAGACGAACTGGAGAAAACGGAAGGGAATTGCTAAGATTAAATTGGAAGATGGGACAGTAAGGCTTGCAGAACTCCACTGGTATGAAGGCCACGGCAAGGGAAGAAAGGAAATTAAAATCAAAAAATACTTGGAGTAGAAAACAATGAAACAAAAATTTCTGCTTTGCATTGATAACGAGGGTTACGAAGCATCCTTGGAGATACGAAAGTTGTATGAGACGATTCCAGACAAGGAGGCTGAGCGTCACAACCAGGTAAGAATCATTGACGAGTCTGGAGAGGATTACCTTTACCCTTCCAAGCTCTTTGCACCTGTCAGGCTTTCAATGCGAACAAAAAACAGAATCCTCGAAAAAGCAGCCTAAAATCAATGAAGGCGACGGGGAATAGGCCCCGTCGCCTTTTTACGAGGGTGGTTGCCTCCGCGCCTTATTTCTGTTGCTATAGGTAAGATAAGTGAATATTCTGAACATATTCTTAAACAAAGAATAAGACGGTGCAAGATGCGTAAAAGTAGTTTTGGTTTTGCAACGAAGTTCACTGTAATTTTATTAATTGTATTCGTATTTTCCTCTTGCGGCACCAAACCTAAAGATAAAGAAAGCAACATTGATTTATCAACTTTACAAAAATATGATTTCAAAAACCCGGCAGTTTCAATTTACGTTCCGAAAGAATGGTCAGTCTTCCAAAAACGTGATTCATTAGTGATGTACGTAGTTGATGCAAGCAATAATCCCTATAGCAATGGTCGATTACTTATCGAAATAAGCGTTGAACAGCCATCTGCCTCTTCCTTGGAAGAAGATTTTGCTAACCAACTTCTTGCTATTAAATCTCGACCATCTACTACCGTCTTTAGGACGGGGGGATCTGTCATTAGTGGTATAAATGCTAAATGGGCGTATTACTCTTTTAAAGACGAGTTTTTATTTAGGTATTTTATGTTAAGAAATAATATACCATATGTGATTGGGTGCAGTATTGTTGAACGAGGGATTAGGTATCCTGAGAATTTTGATAAAATTATCAATAAAATTACCATTAGATAAATCCCTATAATAATCGTTATGCGATAAATTAAGGGAGGAAATGATGCCTCACGTCATCGTAAAACTCTTTCCGGGAAGATCAGAACAGCAGAAGACTCGACTTGCCGAAGAAATAGTAAAGGACGTAGTCGCTATTGCAAAGTGCGAAGAAAAATCAGTTTCAGTAGCTTTCGAGGAAATCAAACCAGAGGATTGGGCAGAGAAGGTCTATAGACCGGACATCATTGATAACCAGCAAAAACTGTACAAGAAACCAGGATATAACCCATTTGATTAATACTGAAATTGGTCAAGGGAATCATCGCCACAGAAGATGTATACGACTTCCTAATTTCTTCCAAAAGGGGAATGTGAGGTCTTATGAAAACTCAGCTGAGAATCAAGACGTGTCCGACATGCGGGAGTGGCGAGATCAAGAAGGTGAAAAAAGACTGGAAGGGGGAGTACCAGGGTAAAAAATACTCTGTGCCTTCCTTGTCCTTCTACGAGTGTCCGGATTGTGGCGAGAGAGTATATGACAGAGAAGCAATGCATAGAATTGAAGAGAAGTCTCCGGCACTGGCCAAGCCATATAGGAAGAAGGCAGCCTAACACGATCTTTCCGCGCTGACGAGAACAGATAGGCAAAGGAATCGCCTAACACTTATAAGGTCTCTCCTTGTCAAGAGGCAAAGTCATCCTATAAGCAGAAAAAAAGGGTCAGTTCTTCCAGAATAAGTGCTGGTAGACGGCACTAAGGGAAAAAGGATGACGATAACCAGATTTTAGAATGTGTTATTGGAGGGAGGGGTCAATACCTTATTTCCAGGGATAGAAAGCATGTCTTATCCTCAAAAGGATATCAAGGGATAAAGATATTATCCCCTCCGAATTTCTAAAACTTTTCGGGCAAAGCTAAAATTTCTAAAGTGAAGGAAGAAAGAGGGATCAAGTGGATGGAAATCCTTGCCAACGGGGCCGGGCCAAAACTTCGGGGTTCACAATACCTTCAGAGGGCTTCTTCCTGTTGAGGACATCGATCGCAGAGCGGGCCGCCTCTACAGCCAGTCGCGTCACGCACTCTTTCGTTAGAGCAGCGGTATGGGGCGTGAGAATCACGTTATCCAACCCTTTAAGAGGGCTGTCTTCTTCCAAGGGCTCCTGAGTAAAGACATCGAGGCCAGCGCCCGCAATTCTCTTCTCCCGAAGGAATTGGATTAGGGCCTCTTCATCGATCACTCCTCCCCTCGAGGTATTGACCAGAAAGGCATCCGGCTTCATCCAACCAAGTTGTTGGCCGCTGATCAATTTCTCAGTCTCAGGAGAATAGGGAATGTGGAGGGAGATCACATCCGATTCTCGAAAAAGCCTTTCAGGATCACAAAACTCGACCCATCCTTTAAATGGAGCCTTGGCCTCAGGAGACAAATATGGATCATGGGCAAGGATGGACATTCCAAGGCCTTGATGACAAACCCTGGCGAGCTCAGAACCGATTCTACCGAGTCCAACGATCCCTAAGGTCTTTCCATTCAGATCGCGAGGAATGTTCTTAAAACGTATCCCGAAGTTATCGCGACGCACCTCCCGGTCCATGAACGGAACCTGTTTCACCAGAGCTAAGACCAAAGCCAATGTGTGCTCAACCACTGTCTGGGTATTGGCCCCAGGCACACAGGTCACGAGTATTCCCATTTCAGTGGCTGCTTTCACATCTACATTATCCACTCCAGCGCCTGTTCTGGAGATGACCCAGAGGTCATCGGCATGGCCCATCAATTCCCGAGTCATTCTTATCCCTGTCCTGAGAACGATTCCCTGTACCCCTTTCATCAGAGGAAGAACAGTCTCAGGCTTTGGATCTGGACAAAGAACAATTTCACATCCAGATTTTTTTATGAGCTCCATTGCCTCAGCTTCAATAGGCTGCGGCAGTAAGATACGCTTTGATGCCATCTTCATCGCAGATAGCGGCCACCACTTACGTCGATGGTGATGCCTGTAATATAACTCGATTCATCAGAAGCTAAGAACACCACCACGGAAGCTACTTCCTCTGGGGTCCCAAGCCTACGAAGTGGAATATCGGAGAGGACTTTTTTCTTCTCCTCCTCACTCTTTGCCTCCCACAGAGATTGAACCCTCTCCCCAGTCAAGGTCACAGTGGGCGCGACAGCATTGACCCGAATCCCTGACTTTCCCCAGTCGTAGGCAAGCTGTCGGGTCAACCCCTCCACTCCTGCCTTGGCTGCTGTATATTGAACCCCTGCCAAGGAAGCCCTCCAATGTCCTGCCAAGGCAGAAATGTTCACAATGATTCCGCCTCCTTGTTTCACCATCTCCGGAATGACTGCTTGGCAGCAAAGAAAGGTCCCCTTCAGGTTGACATCTACGACAAGGTTCCAGTCCTTCTCTTCAATCTCTTCAAGAATATAAGGAGTATTTAGCGCTCCTCCTGCGTTATTGACCAATATATCAACCGTGCCCCATTTCCCTTTCACCTCTTTGATCAGATTTTTGACCTCGAATTTTTCTGTCACATCCACTCTTTTCCCAATTGCCCGGCCATGTCCTCCATCCAATTTTTGGGCAGCCTCCATCGCGCCTTTCTCATCGATATCGACGATGGCCACCCTTGCTCCTTCTTGAAAGAGTGCTTTTGCAATCGTAAACCCCATTCCGCGGGCCGCACCCGTGACAATGACATTTCGATCTGAGAGACGTTTACACATGCGGGACTCCTTTATCTTCTTTTGTGAGTATGAGGCGACTATTCTCTTCACCCCCACCCTTTACCCTCCCCCATCAAGGGGGAGGGTAAAGGGGATGGGCACCTTCAAACATTACTTCATGTAATCTTTCATCATCGATATGAAAGCCTCTGTAACGGGGTCGATAAATTCGGGATCGTTGATGTGGGCATCCAATTCCGTTATGAGTACGGACGGTTTTAGATCGGCCTTTAAGGAATCGATAAACGCCTGGTTTCCCTCTGGTTCCCAGTGGGGAAAGCCTTCTCTGTCCGGATAAGAAAATCCTTTCAAAGGAATAAATAAATGGGTTGGTCCTTTTGCATGGTTTAATCTTTCTGCTACCAATCTTCCGACCTCACGAAGCTCTTGCGAATTCAGGCGGACAAGCGTTAGGTTTGGATTATGGACGATGAACTTTCTAGATCTCCATTCAGGAGAGAGATTTTCAAGAGGTCCCAACACCACATAGTTAATGCTTCCCGGAGCCACCACTTGAGGAATGCCAAGATCCCCAGCAGCGGTCAGGCGATCTTCTCTTATCGCCCCATGGAGCCCACCCACAAAACGATCTCCAATCTCGTGGAGGTTAAGGTCCAATACTCCTTTAAAAGCCCCTTCCCGAATCATATCCTCCATGGCAATCCCACCGGTTCCATTCTGGTGGAAGGTCACAACCTCAAAACTCTGGCGCTCCAGAATCCTTTTACAGCGCAGAGCCCCCGGTGTGGTCGTACCCAACATGGACATGGCAACTGGAATCCCTTCGGCTTTCATCCATCGACCTTCAACATTCTCCACCATCCCACAAATAGCACCAGCTGCATTTTCCAAGATCCTTTTGATCAAGAAATTTAAACCCTGCATATCTGCTATCGAGTGCATCAAGGTGATGTCTTTCGTCCCCACATAGGGACCAAAGGTGGCCCGGCCCGAGGCGACGGTGGAAACGACCAATTTCGGGACTCCCATCGGCAATGCCCGCATGGCTGTACAGGCGATCTCTGTCCCCTGGGCACCTCCAATCGCAATGACCCCCTCGAAGCGACCTTCATCATAAAGCCTTCTGGAGGTGGCCTCAGCCCCTCGGATCATGTTCGAAATGCATTTTCCTTTGTCACCCGTGGCCACGACCTCCTTCAGAGGAATCCCTCCCCGATGGGCCACTTGCTGTTGATCGATATCAACGCCCACACGAGGCGGAGCGAGGATCCCTGTGTCCATGGTCAGGACACGAATCCCTCGAGCTTCAATCCTTCTTTTTAAGAATAGGGCTTCTTCTTCCTTGGTATCAAAGGTCGCGATCAATAAGACTGTCTTCTTCATCAATGGCCATTGGAAAGAAAAAGTCATGCTGAATTTATTTCAGCATCTCGTGATTCTCGCTATCCCAGAATCGATAGATCCAGATACTGAACCAAGTTTAGGATGACAATAATCGAACCAGGGCAAGATTGGAAGTTACAACCAATTCTCCATTAAGAAATCAGAAGGTCAATACTGTCCTTCCAATTTCTTTTCTACTCTTGAGTTCCTCGATGGCTTCATTCGCCTCAACCCAGGGCATCTGTATGGAGACCACGGGTTTGATCTTCCCTCTCTGCACCAGATCGATGACTTCCAGAAGTTCTTGTTTGGTGGAAACCCTCGACCCACAAATGATCCATTCGTTATAATGCATTTCCATGGCATTGAAGGTGCACGGGTTCGTTGGATCGTATCCCACTAGGACAAGGCGTCCTCTCCTCTTGAGGCACGGGAGGCACCACTGCAACGATTGAGCAGTTCCGACGTTCTCAATAATCGCCTCCACCCCTTTCCCTCCCGTAATTTCCAGAATCCTCTTCTGTGCATCTGGTTTGGTGGAATCAATGGTGAAATCCGCACCCAATTTGGAAGCCATCTTCAATGGATCACTCCTCCTGGCTACAGCGATGACTCTTGCCCCCACGAGTTTTGCAATTTGAACAGCATGAATTCCAAGTCCCCCTATCCCCATGATTAAAACATCTTGTCCGACTTTCACATCCGCCATCGTCTTTAAGGCGTGATAAGAAGTGGCCACGGCATCAGGCAATACCGCCATTTGATAGAAAGGTATGTCTTGGTCAAAGGGACAAAAGTTGTAGGCCGGCATCTTGACGAATTCAGCAAATCCTCCAGGCAATTCAAAGCCAAGCCGTCTGATTGAGAAGCAGACGTTCTCTCTTCCCGTCCTGCACATCTCGCAATCTTTGCATCCGACGTAAAAATAGGCAATTCCCTTTTGACCGATCTTCACATCGGTCACCGCAGAACCAACTCCCACGACCTCGCCCGCTATCTCGTGTCCGGGGGTATGGGGTAATGTCACTATCGGAGGGGGAATTTTTCCGGAGATAATTTTCAGGTCAGTCCCACAGATCCCACATGCCTTGACACGGAGTAGGATATCCATGGGGCCAGGGGAAGGGTCTTCAACGGTTTCCAAAGACATGTCTCGATTATATTCTCGAAGGACCAGAACCTTCATCCAAAACCTCCCTTAAAACGCATCGCCCGATGTAGGGGTCTCCATGGATTAAACTTCAGGAACAAAGTTGCGAATGATCTCGATAATTTCGAAGTTCCAGCCTCCAGGAGCTCTAAAGAAAGCAAGTTTACGTTCGCCGAACCCCGCTTTCAGCACGGCCGTCTCTCCTATCTGTTTCGCGCCGGCGGATAGGGCTTTGGCTACATCTTCGTCAAAGCTACTGGTGACATAAACAAGGTGACAGATGCCATAGGGCAGGGATTCGCCTAATTGACGTTCGTAGACCGTCGTTTCCATGAGATGGATATACTTATCGCCCATCTTGACCAATGGCAAACGGAAGGATTCTCCACCCAACTGGATATATTCATCCAAAACAATTTCATTTCCAAGGCGTCTATGAAATTCCAACTCCTTGTCTAGGTTTGACACTTTAATGCCTGCTGTCCAGAGTCGAGTGAGCATTGGCTTAAACCTCCTTTCTCAGTGAAGATCTGATTGACCCTTCGATTGCGCCCAAGCCCTACCCTTTAGAGCAGGGATAAAGGCGCACTCAGGGTCAACCCTGAGCAAGCTCCGGCCTTCAGGCCGGAGAAAGCCGAAGGGTTAACTTCATCACGGGATCCCGATGATCTTACGAGCTTCAACCGGAGTTGCAATCTCTCGTCCAAGTTCTCGCGCAATTCGTACGATTTTTTCCACTAACAAGGCGTTTGTCTTGGGGATGGTACTCCCTTCAAGATAGGGGTTATCTTCCCATCCTACCCGCACGTGTCCACCCAATGTGATGGCGAGTGTCAGGATTTTCCATTGAGTGGGGGGATCCATAACGCTCACATTCCAATTGATCTTGAGAGCTTTGGGTAGATGATCAACCAGATAGACAAGGGCCTTCGGAGTAGGAGGTGTCCAGCATCCACCCGGCCAACCCAGGAACAAGGTTGTCCAGATCGGCTCTTGAAGAAGTCCCTTCCTAGCGATGAATTCCATATTCCAAAAAGCGCCGGTGTGGAACGACTCAACCTCAACCTTCACTCCTTTTTCCATCGCTGCTCGGCAATATCCTTCCAGTTCATCTCTTGGATGAGAGGCGTACATCTCATTGGCGGAGTAGGCAGGGTCAGGCTGAAAGAACTCATCATGAGCATTGAAGGCAATGGACATCATGCAGGGTTTCAAGTCCATGAGGCGAACCTTCTCCTCAAATCGGGCACTGGCAATGCCAAACTGTATGATCGGATCGCACCCGGCCTTAATCTTCTCTTGCAATGCCTTCCAGCCTTCAAAATTGGTCTTCGACAATCGGCGGCCGTCCGCCTGAATTTCTCTCTCCAACGTGTGGACTCCGTGAATGTGGGTAATGCTTGCTCCGGCATTGACGGCACGGATGTACTCGGCTGCCACAGCATCAATATTCTCAGTGGGAGGACAATAGGGATTCCCCGGATACGACATGCTGGAATCAACGGTTACCGTGATGATCAGTTTATCCATTTCTCAATTTCCACAACAAACTAATCATGGGTTAGAACGATGCGACCTAAGGCCTTTGCTTCACGCATGAATTGATGGGCCACCTCGACCTCTTCGATGGGAAAGGTATTCGTCACGATGGGTTTCCACCCTTTCTCCGCAACGAGTTGAATGGCATTGGCCGTGTCTTGTCTACCGCCTGAACGGGTGCCGAGGATCTCCAATTCATGGACAGCGATCTTTCTAGGATCGAGAGGATAACGATCCTGCATATACCCTAAGATGACAAGCCGGCCTCCGTGGCAGAGACTGTCGACGCCCTGCCTAAGGGTTTCTTCATTGCCGACAGCATCGATCACACACTGGACTCCAAGTCCGCCTGTTAGTTTCTTCGCTGCCATAGGGACATCAACTTCTTGGGAGTTTAGAGCCTCATCTGCACCCAATTCTTTGGCTCTTCTCTGTTTTTCGGAGGAACGAACCACGCTGATGACATTCGCTCCATAAGCCTTACAGATTTGGACCGCAGCTGCCCCACATCCTCCGATGCTGATCACCAACACGTCCTCTCCTGGACTGACTCGGCCCCTCTTCGCCGCATGGACACCTGTGACAACGGCATCAGCAATGATCGAACCTTCCAAGAAGGAGACGTTGTCCGGAAGGTGGAATAACTGACGGGCAGGAACTTTAAAATATTCGCCATAACCCCCTGGCTGTTTTAGAACCCCAAGGATTCCATTCAGATTGACACATTGTGTCTCTCGATTGGTACGGCAATAGATGCAATCGCCACAGGAAAAAAAGATGTTGGGGACAACACGGTCACCCAGCTTGAACCGCACCACATTTTCGCCAACCTGAGTGACGACACCCGCTGGTTCATGCCCCATAATAAACGGAAGGTCTGGTGTATATCCCCATCCATCCCGGATGTGAAGATCTGTCCCGCAAATGCCACATGCCTTGGTGCGGATCAGAACTTCGTCCGGGCCGATCTGAGGTTCTGGGACCTCCTCGATTTGAAGGGGATGACCCGCTTGATGCAATACAGCGGCCTTCACTTTCTCACGCTTCCTATCGTCGCTTTTTTAGATAGGCATCTAATAGAACGGCAAGAACGATGATCCCGCCCTTGGCTACGAGTTGATAGTGGGTATGCACCCCCATCAGGTTCATACCATTGTTGAGGACACCGATGACAAAGGCTCCAACCAGCGTGTTCCAGACGGTGCCACGACCGCCCATAAGGCTCGTTCCGCCGAGCACCACGGCAGCAATTGCGTCAAGTTCAAAGCCCTCGCCGACAGCCGGTTGGGCGGAAGAGAGACGGGCCATCAGCACCATTCCTGCCAGTCCTGTGAGAAGACCGCAGAGGACATAGGTCCAAAACTTTATCCATGACACTTTGATGCCAGCCAGCCGGCTTGCTTCCTCATTACCCCCAACCGCGTAGACATAAGCTCCGAAGGCTGACCTACGGAGTACAATCTGCATGAACAACACCACGACCGCCATGAGGATAACCGGAACGGGGATACCCCAAACGACACCCTGACCGATAAAACGAAAACTGCCTTCAAACCGGATGATGGGAACACCCTTTGTCACAATCAGGGCTAGTCCTCTGAAGACCGTCAGCCCGGCCAAGGTGCAGATAAAGGGAGGAACCCGAGCCCATGCAATCAGCGCACCGTTGACTGCCCCACCGAGGGCACCGACAAAAATCCCCGTGGCCAGTCCAATGTAGTTCCAGCCGAGTTTGTCGATCACGGTCATGGCGATACAGGCGGTTAATGCGACAAGGGATCCCACCGAGAGATCGATACCCGCTGTAATAATGACAAAGGTCATGCCAGTCGCAATGATAGCGACGATCGAAACCTGTCGGGCGACGTTAGTTAAATTGTTGATCTTCGAAAATTCTGGTGTCGCTAACGACATGGCGACCAGAAGAACGATCAGAATCAGGATAGAGCCATACCGTGAAATCACTCTCGTGATGAACTGAGAAGAGAGTTTGGAGGTCATTCTGCAGCCCTTTCGAAGTATCCCGAAGCAAAGTGCATGACCTCTTCCTGTGACGTCTGCTTGGCGTCGAGGTCAGCAACGAAATCTCCATGGTGCATGACATAAACCCTGTCACTCATCGATATGAGTTCGGGTAAGTCTGAAGAAATGAATATGACCGCTTTCCCTTGCTGGCTCAACTCATTGATCAGGGTGTACATCTCAAACTTTGCTCCAACATCGATGCCGCGGGTAGGCTCGTCAAGAATGATGACTTGGCAATCTCGGGCAAGCCATTTGGCGAGCACGATCTTCTGTTGGTTGCCTCCGCTCAATGTATCGACGCCAACGTTATCGTTAGGACAGCGAATCCTAAGGCGGTCGACATACTTCTTGGAGATCTGAGATTGACGCCGGCGATCGATAAATCTGCCCCAGTTGCAGAGGCGGTCAATGACCGTCATCGAGATGTTGTCACAGACGGTTCGACTGAGCACGAGCCCATGAGTTTTCCTATTCTCCGGAACCATACCGATACCAAGTTCTCTTGCCTTCGACGGTGAAGTGATGTGGGCTTCTTCGCCGAAGACCCAGACCCGCTCGCCCTTTCCTGGCGATGCTCCGACCAGACGCCAGGCCCATTCCGTTCGTCCCGCCCCGACAAGACCTGCCAGCCCGACCACCTCGCCCGCATGAACCCTGATCGTTCGGGTCCGTTGGGCCTGGGAGGGCGGTTCAACACGGAGGACCTCGACCCCCTTTGAGGGCGTTCGTTCCGGATAATGATCAGCGATCGGCCGTCCTACCATTTTTGCTATAAGATCACTGAGTGTCACTTCCGAGACACGTCTGCTAAAGACCACCGCACCATCTCTCAGAACCGTGACACGGTCGGCGATCCGCGGAATCTCCTCTAAACGATGGGAGATATAGGCAATGCCCACACCTGAACGTCTCAGTGCATCAATCTTCTCAAAGAGAATCTCAATTTCACGTTCGGTCAAGGATGCGGTCGGTTCATCCATCAATAGGAACTGTGCTTCCTCGCTCAGAGCTCGGGTAATCTCCACCATCTGTTGTTCGGCAACTCCTAGCTCTGCGACAGGGATATCAGTATCGATGTAAATACCTAGCTTGGAGAGTTCTTCACGAGCCATGCTGTGAAGTCGTTTCATGGAGAGCAGCCCACGACCGATCTGCCTTTCCCGACCAAGGAAAAGGTTGTGAGCCACATTTAACCAAGGCACCAGAATCAGTTCCTGGTAGATGACGACAATACCCAATCTACGTGCCGTGCGCGGACTATCAATCAAGACCTCTTGACCATTAATGGTGATCCTTCCTGCGTCGGCCTGATGGGCGCCGCTCAGGATCTTCAGGAGGGTCGACTTGCCGGCTCCATTCTCACCAATGAGGGCATGCACTTCTCCCAGACGGATATCGAACGAAACATTGGCCAGAGCCTGGACCCCTGGGAAGGCCTTACTAATATGGTGAAGAGCGAGGGTGTTGCGGGAGGAGGAAAATTCCCCCTCCCGCAACGCCTTTCTCTCACCATTCAGGGTGGGGTTACTTGTAACCGAATTTTGCGTAAATCTTCTCCGCATTTTCCTTGGTGACGAAAAATATTTCCATGCTGTACTTTTTAGGAACGGCCTTTCCCTTGATCACCATATCCGCGAATTGAACACCTTTACGTCCATTCTCAAAAAAATCCCACGCTATGGTCATGGTGATATCCCCCGCTGCAATGACCTTCAAGGCATCGGCATTACCGTCCGTGCCGGTAATGATCAGCTTCCGTTTCTGCGCCTTGGCCGCAGCGAGCGTTCCCATCGCAATCTCGTCATTGAATCCTAAGACGGCTTCCACATCCGAGTGACGCTGGAGCAGATCTTCCGCCACGGGCAAAGTCTTTTCCCGTCTGTAGTAGCCAGATTGCCGGGCGACCTCGATGATGTTTGGATATTTCTTCAACATCGTATCTACTCCCCTTTCGCGGTCGACACTCGAAGCGGCTCCCGGTGTACCGGTAATGATGATGACCTTCGATTTCCGGCCTTTCAGGTAATTGGCGTACCATTCAATGATCATTTCCCCAATCCTTTCATTGTCCACCCCAATGTAGGAAACAACGTCACCACCATAGTCCCGCATCAATGTAATCGTGGGGATTCCCTTTTTCTTAGCCATGTCAATGAGCTGGGCTGTACCCTTATCCACACCGGTCAGGAGAAGAACTTTAGGATTCTTGGTCAGGGCATCTTCCGTATCGGCAATCTGTTTCGCCGTCTTGTCTTCCGCGTCCACAAGGAGAAGGTCATACCCGAGTTGCTTACACTCATGCTTGATGCCATTGGCCATATTGATCCAAGCCTGGTTGATCTGATTGGCAATACTGGCAGCAATCAGGTCCTTTGCCATGGCTGGAGGCGCAAGCCACAACACCAATGGAAATAGCGTCATTACCAAAAACAACTTCCAATGCTTTGTGATCCTCTTCAGTGTCTTCATGACAACCTCCTTTAATTTGATTAATTAGAAACCGTTTCTGTTCTCCCCCTAACCTTTTGCCATTCGTGAGTCTTGCTGACATTAATGAAATTCCGTCGAAATTGCAAGTAAAAACGAATTCAGTTAACCGGGAGGGCTTCTTGAACTAACTCCGTTCCAGAAAAATTGGGACGAGGCTTCAGTGTTCAAACAGACCTTTATCTGGAAAGGATTCTTTTCCACCGGTCGTCGACCTCCTTCAAATAAAGGAGTAGCCCTTATCGGCCCTCAATCACTCTTGTTTATCCCTCTAAGAGTCTCTTTCGCCTCATGATGAATCTCTGTTAGGGTTCACCGTAACCTTGATCGCACCGCCTTGTCGTTCTGTAAATGTTCTGAAGGCTTCTGAGATATCCTCTAATGGGAAAGAATGGGTCACGAGGTGTCTCAAATTTACTCGTCCCGAGGCTAAGAGGGAGACGGCTCTGGCACAATTCGCCCATCCCTCCCCACGAACAGTAAAAATGGATTTGTTTTCCTGTACAAACTTTTCAAAATTGACCGGAACCACCTCATGAGGTAATCCGAGCATCAATATCTTGCCCATCCTCTTTGCCATGTCGATAGCCATCTGAGGCGCTTCCATTCCTCCTGAGGTCTCGATCACGAGATCGGCTCCGATGTCCCGCGTTTCGTCCAAGATCACCTTGACAGGGTCCTCCTCATTGACATTGACCACAAGATCTGCACCTACTTCCTCTCCAACCTTGAGCCGCGATTCTCGGGTCCCTATGAGATAGACTCTTCCAGCCGCCAGGGCTTTAGCCACCTGAACAGAAATCAGACCTAAAGGACCAGGGCCGATGACCGCCACATGATCGCCGACAATGTAGCCCCCGACTGTTTCAAACCCATAAAGCACACATCCCAGATTGGTAATCAAGGAGGCTTCGTCAAAATGGACGGAATCAGGAATGGGGTAGACCGTGTTCACATGGTTGACTGCATACTGAGCATATCCCCCATTGGCGGTAAATCCGTTGGCGCGATGCCCTTTCCTCCCATAGTTTAGACAAGCCGTATAATTTCCAAGCCTGCAGTTCCGGCAACGCATACATCCCAGATGGGCTTCTACAGCTACCCGATCTCCGATCTTGAATTCGTCAACGGTCTCTCCAAGGGCTACCACTGTCCCTGCATACTCATGACCGGGTATAAACTCTCCATAGGGAGGTTGTCCGGCCCACGGTTTCGCAATGAGACTCACATCGCTGCTGCAGACAGCGCAGGCCCCCACTCTGATGAGAACATCTACAGGTCCAGGCTGGGGTGTTTTCACCTCTTTCATTTCGAGGTGATTGGGACCCATCAGGACAGCTGCTTTCATGTTTTCCGGTATCGCCATCGAAATCTCCTCTTCACCCGCTGTGCCTTAGAAACGCCTTTACCTCACATCGAACCCTTCCTTGCCCTCCATCTCTTCAATGGATGTCCTGAGTTCCTTGACAGAGTTCTTGCATATTTCGAGAATCAATTTGATGTCCGTGTAGAAACCGATCATCTGCATTCCTTCTCGGATCCAATATTTTGCCGCTTTCAATGAATCGGTGTGTATACCTGGAGTAATCCCATGCGTTTTAGATACCTTAACGACTCGATGGATTGCGTCAATGACCTTTGGATCTTCGCTCTGGCCGGGTTTTCCCAAAGAGGTTGAAAGGTCAGCGGGTCCAACGAAAGCGACGTCTATCCCCGGAACAGAAAGAATTTCAGGAAGCCGTTCAATGGCATCTCGATGTTCGATCTGGAGAGCAATAAGAATCTCTTCGTTCAATTGACTCATTGTCTCAACGGGATTGCTTGCCACAAAGAATGTATGCTGGCGAGACAATGCCATTCCCCGTTCACCGATAGGAAAATATCGGCACCATCGAACGATCTTTTCAACATCCTCCCGCGTCTGAATTTGTGGAATCAACAGTCCTTCAGCGCCGGAATCAAGGGGTTTAGAAAGATGCTCAGAGGATGTCCGGGTTGCCGCCCTCACAATCGGCGATATGCCTGCAGCACGGGCAGCGAGGATCATATCGCTCATCGTCTCTGTTGTGAAACACGAATGTTCCATATCGATAAGGAAAAAATCAAAACCTGCCTGTGCAAATAGAACGGCTATCCCGGGACTCCTGATCTCAGAAACCATGGGGCCCAGCATGATTTTCCCCTCTCTTAATCTCTTTTTGACGCGGTTTTTGAAGACCACCCTAAAGCATCTTCCCCTTTTGTCATGAAGTTGAGAGACCAGAGTTCACCAGACTACCATGCCCGGAAGTCATAATCTCTAACCTTGATTTCTACCTTTATCTTTTTCACCTCTTTCACGAAATCCGCCAAGTTCTGTGAGGCTTTTTCGAAGATGCGTTTACCCTTCTCTTTGGTGCCGAGGAATGGGTCACCAATGGTCGCCTCTTCGGCATATTCATGGTGTTCCATCGGAATCCAGATATTCTCGGAGCCTTGAAATATAACGGTGGGGACCCCATCCGTCTTCGCGAAGGCAGGTCCCAACCATTGAGGGGCATGGGCCATATGTTTCTTGGCTCGCTCCATATGTACGATCGATTCGTCATAGGCCAGACACTGTGCTGTCTCCATCTCTCCTGAATGCCAGGCAATCTTCTCATCCAAAATGTCTCTTATGACCTCGGTCCTGCGTTCCGTAGGTGTCATGTACCAGGCCACAAAGCATCCTGTTTCATACCGTAGACGGCGTAACACCTCATCCACCACCTTTGAATTCGATGCGTGCTGGCTGGTATAGATCAATTTATTGAACCCATGGTAGATCAAGCTTCTACCCAACTCATAAACGATACGGCGGAATGTCTCTCCACTGAAAGTGAGCGTTCCGATTCCATCGTTCACCTTTCCCATATGGTGAGGTGAATATCCGACAGGGATCATGGGGGTATAGGGCACTTTTGCCTTTTCAGCCGCCATCCTTGTGGTGGCGATCGTTGCGATTGAGTCGGTAGCCAGAGGAACATGGGGCCCATGTTTCTCTTGGCTCCCAATAGGGATGAGTACGACATCGGTCGTTTTGAGAATTTTTTGGATATCAGGATACGCCATCTCTTCCATTGCGTAAGTCACTTTCTTAACCATTTTTCCCTCCGTGTTAATTAAAATCAGAGATGATAAAAATATGTATAAAGTATCGAACCCTTGTAACGTATTCTAATTCTGTCTTCAAGAAGATGGATTGGGTCGGTAGAGGATTTTAACAAATTCCTTCTCAATATCGGCAATGTGCTCTGCCATGACACGTCTCGCTCGAGAAGCATCTCCGTTCCGAATGGCTTCAAAGATCTGCTGGTGGTAGCGCAAGGATCGTCTGCTGATAGAGGACTTTTGGATGATCAGCGCGATGTTGTCCTTAAGGAGATCACGGACTTTATCGATAAAATCTCCCAGGATGCTGTTTTTGGCTGCTTTGGCAATACAGAGGTGAAAGTGATGATCTGAATTAATGAACGCTTTGGAATCATCGAAATGAACTTCCATCTGGTGAAGACTTTCTTCCAATGCCTTGATGTCCTCTGGTTCTGCCCGCTTTGCCGCTAAAGCAGAGAGCTCTGTTTCAATGATCTTCCGGACTTCGATCATCTCTGCAATTTTTTGGTCCTCTAAAGATCTTGAAAAATAGAAAGAGAGATTCGTTGGCCAATGTGCTTCAGGAGCCACATAGGTACCCTTGCTCTGGCGATACAAATAACCGAGGTGGATAAGGGCATTTAAGGCTTCCCTTAATGAGCTTCGACTGACAGAGAGATGCTCTGCCATCTTCATCTCCGAAGGAAGCCTCTCACCCGGAGAAAGCTCTCCAGCATGGATCATCTCCCGGAGTTGTTCCAGGATGCCATCCGAAACCAGAATCTTTTGAACCGGTTTTAAAGGCATAAATTCTTAACCCTGCAAATTTCTAAATCCGAATTTCGAAATTCGAAACAAATTCAAAATCCCAATTGTTCAATGACCTAAACTTTATTGATTATTTGTTTTGAATTTTTGATTTCGGTCATTTGACATTGTTTAGGATTTCGGATTTCGTGCTTCGAATTTAAGATTCAATTTATGCTCGATTATTAAACTCCCGATTCATAACCTTGATGGGAAACTTCTTCACTTCTTCCAAGAAGGCCGCCAGGTGATTGGCGCTGTGTTCAAAGTATTTGAATCCCTTCTCCTTGCTCCCCCGGAATGGGTTTCCAATCGTAGAGGTGTCGGAATACTCCTGATGTTCCATTGGAACCCATGCCTGCTCTGTTCCCATGAACTCAACCATTCCAGAACCATCTCGTTTGCTGAAAGCTGACCCCATCCATTTGGGAGCATGGGTCCGATCCTGAACAGCCTTTGACATATCCACACACGACTCGTCATAGGCCAAACAGGTCGATGTCTCAATCTCTCCAGAATGCCACCCCGGTGTCTCTTCCGGAGGCCCTTCAATGATCCCCTTCAAAGCTGCATATTCTCTTTCTGTGGGAGTCTTATACCAGCAGGTAAAGGCCCCTGTTTCATAACGAATCCGGCGGAGGACATCGTCAACGACTTTTGAGTTGGAGCCGTGATGGGTGACGTAAACAACTTTATTGAACCCATGATAAATGAGCGACTTGCCAATATCATAAACAACACGTCGGTAAGTATCTCCAGAAAGGGTGATCGTCCCCGTTCCTTCCCCCATCCCATGCATATGATGAGGCGAGTAGCCATAGGGAATGATAGGCGTATAAATGACCGAAGCCTTTTCGGAGGCCCGCTTCACCACCTCCCATGTGGTTAACATATCGCATCCTAACGGGATGTGAGCTCCGTGCCGCTCTAAACTCCCCATCGCCACCATGATCACATCGCATCGCTTCAGATATTCCGCCACATCCACATAGGTCATATCATGAAGGTAAAAGGTCTTTCTCTTTGTCATGTTCCTCTCCTTTCTTCACCTCTCATTTAAAAAACCACTGGTTATCAGGTCTTCATGTAACTTTCGTTTCTCTTCGGCTGTCAATGAGAGTAGAGGAGACCGAGGTGGACCTCCATAGAATCCCGCGATGTCCATCGCTGCCTTCACACCGGCGACGCCAAATTTTCCTGAGACCTTCTGATTCAAAGTCATCAGTCTATACTGCTCTCTTTTGGCCTCTTCCAACATTCCGGCTTTCCATAAGTCATAAACCCTGCAACAGGCATCCGGAGCGAAATTTGCAATGGAAAGAACTCCTCCCACACCGCCCATGATTAAGGCTTCAAAGAAAAAATTTGCCGATCCAGCGAGGAGATTGAAATCAGGACCTGCCGCCAAAACATACGAGGCAAAATTCCCTTTAGAACTGTCTTTCATACCCACGATATTCGGGTGTTTTGATATCTCGCCAATCAATGTGGCGCTGAAGGTCACCACTGCAACTTCTGGATTATTGTAGAGAAGGACCGGGACAGGGGAGACGTCTGCAATCAAACGGAAATGCCTCGAAAGGACCTGATCGGTCATCTTCTTCGGAAAGAAAGAAGGAGCGATTAAACTCGCAAAGTGAATTCCCATTCCAGCCGCTTCCTTCGTATCGATCATGGACTGTTCCGTCGATTCACGGCCCGTGCCTGCCATGATCACCTTGTCTTTCGCAGAGACCTTAAGGACGGTTTCCAATACCTTCCTGCGCTCTGCTTCTGAAAGACTCTTAAACTCCCCATTCGTCCCAAGTACCAGATAACCTCGAAGCCTGCTTTCGTTCAGTTTGCGGATGTTAGAAGCCAACTGATCAAGCAAGAGCTGGCCTTGCTCATCAAAGGGAGTGGTGATGGGAGCAAAAACACCCGAAAGCCATGTACGGTGGTATATCTTATCGTTTTCCATAGAATCAAAACCCCTCAGACAATTTATTTCCCTATTTCAGGATCATGATCTGATCATCCGATTGTCCGACATTATAACTTGTTAAAAAATTTGTCAACAGGAATTTAGGAATTTTTCCCGAATCACTTGCTAGACAATATTTTCGCCAGGGTTGGTGAAAGTAATCAATGAATTGGAAGAGCTTGAGTGGGTTAGGGTAACCAAGGGAAGTTTTGAATCTTCTTTGAACGGTTTCTATTTGTTACCGGATACTTATGGGCGTTTCTGAGTTTCCAAATCGAGGAACTCTGGGATCTCCGAGATAGGTAAGCATGAGATCGAATTTAGGGTTCATTCATAAGGAAATCCATGCACTTTCGCTGATGCCAAGAGTCTCACCACGAATGCTCTTGAGCGAGGGCATTCCGTTTAGCCACGGCCTCAGTTTTTGTCATAGAGAGGTTGAAGATACTGCAGAGTTCTTCTTTAAAGAGGAGAAGAGCCCTTTCGATGGAAGTTCTTCCCTGATTCAGATCATTTCTGGGATGAAGAGATGGTTTTTTTCGGTCCATTGGTCCATCTGTTTCACAAGTCCCCATTTCAACTTCCAGAGTCCTTCTCGGTGGACCCTCCGGCGTTCTCATTTGAGCGACTTTCAAAATTAGACCAGATCATTTTTGAGATAGTACCAGACCATTTCATGACATGTAAGTAATCATACTCGGGGGAGGCCCCGTGCCAGACTTTACGGACAATTTTGGGAAGTGGTTCATGAGTTAAAGGTAATGCAGCGGATATCCCAGCTATCGAGCTTTCAGAGAAACTTTGCAGTCACATCAAAACCATAGAGCCAATGGACAGGTCCGATATGAAAGATTCGGAGTTGGAGAGCCCATCCAGCAATCTGTTCCTATCGGTCTCCTCATCCGGACTATTTTATTTCTTTTGGGGTATCTTTCTTCAAGGATAGATGCTGTAGATACTCCACATGACCGAAAGTTTCAGGAAGCTTTGCTGACCTGCGTCTCGTACCAGGGATTGGACTTAACTCAAAGACAACTTGGTTCCAGGCATCAGGGCAGGCAGACCGGATCACGCCTGAACCCGGGACAGTCTCGAGTTCCCCACCTCTTAGAAGAAAGTAGAGGCTATGAAATATTGAGTGAAAAGCGCTTACGCATAAACCTGAGGGGGTATGTCTGCGGACAATCCACTCCTGACCCACTTTATGACCGGCATTACAAATTCCTTTTACGAAAACAACTTTCACCTTGACATCCGTGAAACCGAGGGGCTTGATTTTCTTCTTAGACTTCTTTGATTTTTTCATCTCCCTATCCTCCCTTTGAGTACCGAAACAATACGGATAAATTCTTCTCGATCATGTTGCAAGTGTATCCTATTTTGTTAGGCCTTCTATAGTTGACCTATTAGCTAAAATGAAGATCTACTATCTTTCAAAACCTATGACCAGAGCCTCAGCATTACGAGAGCCAAAAGAGCGGATCTCTCTGGGACGGAATCCAATAATGAGTATTCATCGGGAGTGCAGAGGCTGCCACCAATCGGACCCATACCGTCAATTGTTGGGATTCCTAAAGCAGAAACAAAATTACCATCGGAGGCTCCTCCTGTAGCTACAAAAGAAACATCTAACTTTATTCGGTGAGCCTCTTCTTTGATTAAATCGATGAGCCTTCCAGTTTCTTTTGTGGGGACCATTGGAGGTCGAGTGAGACTGCCGATCAACTCTGTTTTAGTTCCTTTGATGAATTGCTTTTGGGCGATCTCTACCATTTGATTCATGACCCAATTGATTTGCTTTTGAAATTTTATACGAACATCGATCTTTGCACTCGCTGATCCCGCAATCACATTACGAGCCACACCCCCCTGGATGATTCCCACGTTAACAGTTATTCCTTTTTTATAATTTGTAAGCTTATGAAGTGAGATGGTCTTCCTCGCTAATTCTTCTATGGCGCTCGCTCCTTTTTGGGGGTCTGCACCACTGTGTGCAGTTTTTCCCTCGACCTTCATTTCAAAAATCCCAGTTCCCTTCCTCTCCACCACCAACGCCCCGTTGGGACGAGCAGATTCAAGAACGATGCACCATCTTGATTTTTTTGCCTCGGTCTCTATCCATCTTCTTGATGTAGGACTTCCCACCTCTTCATCAGAGTTAAAGAATAGAGTGATAGGTCCACAATGAATCTTCATGTCCTGAAACGCCCTTAGGACATAATACATCTGAACTAAGCTGGCCTTCATGTCTGCGACGCCAGGCCCTAAAGCCATATTTCTATTTCTAATTCTAAATGAATAACCTCCTTCCTCATACGGGAGAACCGTATCCATGTGAGTTAAAATGAGGATGCGGTTCTTACTTTGAGATGAATTTTTTGCGATGATCTGATTTCCGAATTCTTTTTGTCGGATGACTTGTAAGGTGAAACCTAACTTCCTCATCTGATTTGAAATGATGGTGCCTAACTGGTTCACCCCGGTCTGATTGTAAGTATGGGTATCCTTGTTCACAAAATCTCTTAACATCCTGATCATTTCTGGTCTTTTGCTTAAAAAATATTTTTCTAAATCTGTTTCGATGGAATAGGTCATCCTTTTCTCAAAATCCCCAAGAATTCAGCTGTCTTTATCAAAACCGCCGTGGTATCTACAATGACCACATGATCGATCCGGTCGACCCTATTCTTTGTTAAGATGATATTAAGAACACCGCACCCAGGGAGGATGACTTCAGCCCCTTTCTGGATCAATCTTTTTGATTCCTTTAGAAATTCCTCAACGACAGGTTTCGGATTGTTAAAGGCTACGACTAATTGATTTAGGGTAAGGGAGAGATGGCCTATCTCTGAAATATTTTGATGAACCCCATAGTCCCTGATATTTTCTTCAAATTTTGGAATTACCTCCCCTGTCCTTGCAACAATTGAAACTTTCCTGCCGAGTGCACAGGCATGGACCATCGAGCTTTCACCAATGAAAGCAGAGGGGATATTGATCAACTTCCTGATCTCAGAACGGCCTGGGTCAAGGGTACAGCCGACCGCAAAGACATCGTAATTACTTTTTTGCGCGACAAGCGCATTATTGATGATTTGATGATGCATGGGCTTTTTATCTTGTGGTTCAACTTCTGAATTTTTATGATCGACTCCGTGCAGATCCACCACGGTGTTAGGTAATTTAACCTCGTCGATGTGTTTTCTTAATGATCGTTCATAGACTTTCCACAAAGGATCAAACCCTATTGGAGCATCACTTTGATACCAAATCTTCATCATCACCAACGCTTAAATGGATAAGATTGTTTTAGTGCCCTCGCACTTTGATTCTCTCTTCTGGATTGATACCGAATGAGGGATCCCCATTCAGAAGGTGATTTGAATCAATTGGGTGCGCCTCCCCCTCAATCGTATCGAAATTAAACTACCCAAAGGTCAAGGGGAAGATCTTGAGTAAGGTTTTCATATCCTGTCTCAGTAACAATGAGGTTATCTTCAGGCCACATCAATGTAAGCTCTCCGGCTGGATCTTTCACACCCACCTCAACCGTTATATACATACCCGGCTGCAACTCCCGGTTCTTCTCACCCAGCCTTCTTAAAATATCGGCTGAATGAAAAATAGGAGGCTCATGACTATTAAGCCCCATTCCATGTCCACAACGGGTTGAAGGGGGAACAAAATCGCCTATCTTTTTGATACCTCTTTGTCCTGCATCCCATATGTCTGAAGCTCTATTTCCAGGTTTCACAGCTGAGAGTGCCTCTAATTGGCCAGACAATGCAGCATCCCAAAATCTCTGAACCGCCTTTGTTGGCTTCCCTATGCAAATGTTTCGTTGAATATCTGACCAATAATTTTTATATCGAGGACCTCCATCGATCCATAAGGTATCGCCCTTCATCAACTTTGTGTCGGTGGCGCCCATAATCACCACATCATATCTCCCCGGACCGGACATTAGCATCCGAGAGAAGAAGGCGCCTTCTACCAGTCCCTCTTTAACAAATTCGTAATACATCGCTTGCTCATACTCTTTTTCAGTGACCCCTTCCCGTAATACTTTGCGAGAATTATTTAAAGCTCGATTAAGTTTTTTATGCAGTTCACGAATGATATCCTGTTCAAATTTTGACTTTATCATTCTTTGATCCCATATCATGTCACATGCATCGACGAATTTAATTCTTGGGGCATGTTTTCTTATCCTTTGAAATTCAATATAAGAAAGAAATGAATTCATACTTTGACCTAATTCAATCCCCACCACCTTTGCCTTTATCTCTTTTAGAATATCAGCGCATAATTTTTCATGGTCTTGTGTATAATTGAGATGGGGAGGTCCCGCCCAGCCTCTTATGTCATCTATCCAGACTTGATTAACAGCCGACTTCTCCATAACGTAGGGGGCTATAAGTATCGGGTCTTTATCTTTAGGAATAACAAATCCAATTCGCCATCTTCTTTCAACTCCCATACCCACCTTGTTAAAGCCAGCGTAATATCTCAGATTCTCTGGGTCATAGACAACAAGGGCATCCATTTTATATTTTTTTAACAAATTCTTAGCCTTATTAACCCGCTGATTATATTCTTCCAAAGGGACATTTGGAAAATTTGGCTTGCTCATAAATTTCTCCTTTCTTTTTGAAGAGTTATAAACAATTTAAATATTTTTTATAATACTTCAAATAGAAATATTTTGTAAAATCATTTTACGACCCACAAGTCATTGGGGACATCCTTTGTTAAAACCTCATGACCCGTTTCCGTGACCAGAAGATTTTCCTCTGGCCACATGGTGACGACTTCTGGTTCAGCAGGCTCCGTATCGACAATCCCTACCTCTACTGCCACATACATTCCCGGCTTCAATTCCCTATCGGCTTCTCCCAGCCTTTCCAGACTCTCCTTCGACATAAAGAAGGGAGGTTCGTGCGTATACAATCCCATTCCGTGACCCATCACTTCTGAAGGTCGTTTTAATAAATATTTCGGGTCTATCTTTTTAAGAGCGTTTTCTCCAGCATCCCATACGTCCGATGACATTGCCCCGGGTTTGACTGCAGAAGCACAACCCAAAGTAGCTTCCAAGGCTGCCCGGTAATGTTCTTTCATCTTCTTTGTCGGCTTACCAAAGCATAGGTTTCTCTGGATATCCATGAAATATCCTTTGTGGCGAGGGCCTCCATCAATCCAAAGTGTATCGCCTTCCTTCAAAACGGTGTCGGTGGGACCCATGATATAGGTGGTATATCGACCTGGCCCTGTCATCATCATCCGACCCGCCATTGGATCTTCGTGAATCCCCTCATGCACAGAATTCTCAAAGATTAACCTATGAAATTCCATTTCGGTCATTCCGATTTTGAACTGATCCCTTGCCTTCAGCAAGGCCTTGGTAAACCTCTTGTGAAGATCTCTGATGATCTCTTGTTCATACTTCGTTTTGATCATCCTCTGATCCCATAGGAGATCTGAGGCGTCAACCCATTCCACTTTTCTAAGACCCCTTTTTATCCTCTGAAATTCCCCCCAGGAAATCTCGTTCTGGATGGTGTCATCTAATTCAACTCCTATCCTTTTTGCGCCAATATCTTTTAGGATCTGAACGAAAAAGGTCTCATGATCTTTCTCGTAGCCAAACTGCTTCGGCCCTCCCCATGGCCTTACATCCTCGATCCAAGTCGTCATCATGGCATTTTTAGCCGTAATATTATTGCTGACAAATACGGGGGCTCCCTTTCCTGGAATCACTACGCCCCGTCGCCATCGTCGGCTGAAGCCATAACTGGCTTTGATATGTCCTGTGTAATAGCGAATATTATCAATCCCAAATAGAAGCAAAGCATCGAAACCATGTTTTCCCATCAGTTCTTGGGCTCTGTTAATCCTGAGCTTATACTCCCCATAAGGGATCCCTGGAAACTTCGGCTCTTTCATTTTTGCTTCTCCTTTCGTAACAGGATTTATTTTTCAACAAGCCCAATGGCTTTAATTACCTTCCCCATCTCCTCATACCTCGACCTCCAATGGGTTGAATAATCCTTCCCGCTCAGATAGGATGCCTCGACCTGGAACTGCTTCATCACATCGATGAAAGAGGGATCTTTCATCGCCTTTTTAAAAACGTCCTCCATCTTCTGTCTAATCGCTTCCGATATCCCAGCAGGCCCATAAAAAGAGATATAGGACAATGCATAAAAATCATATCCCTTTTCTAAGATATGGGGGACATCGGGAGCATCCGGCCACCGTTTATCATTCAATGCCAATAACATCTTCAACTTTCCTGCTTTGATATGAGGAAGGACATCGATCGACCCTTGGACCACTGCATTCGTGTGGCCTCCCAAACAGGCCATCACGGATTCCCCTCCCGATTTGAAAGGGACTTGAGTCCATTTGATCCCCTCCTTCATGGCGATCCGCTCCATACAGATATGTTGAGTCACCCCGACCCCTGCACAGGCATAGGTAAATTTGCCAGGATTCTTTTTGGCATATTCAATGATATCTTCGTAAGTCTTCCAAGGGGCGTCCGACTGCACCGCTAACCCAAAATTGTATTTACAGATTGCGATAATATCTGTGACATCTGTGAGAACATCAAAGGGAAGCTTACGCATGTGAGGGATAACGAGATAGGTGCCGGTGGTGGTCACTCCTAAGGTATATCCATCGGGTTTCGATTTCAAAACATAATTTTTTCCAATGGCTCCAGCCGCTCCAGGTTTATTCTCTACAATAATGGGTTGGCCTAATTCTTTCTCTGCCACTTTACAAATGACTCTTGTCACGGTATCCATCATGCCTGCCGTGCTCCAACAGACCATGGTGATCGATCTCACAGGATAAGGCTCTTGAGACAAACCGCTCGTCGCCAAAAAACAGGTGATAAATAAAAAGACCACAAGACATATTTTTGATAAAACTTTCATCACTCTATCCATCTTTTCTCCTCCTTTCTTTTAAATGATGATTCGAACGATGATGATCATCTCATTCTTGCTATGATTTTTCTATGCCTTTTCCAAAAAATTGCGGTCACCAAAAGTATGGAAGCGATCATTAAGCTTGTCGCTGAAATGGGCCGAGTAAAAAAAATCAAAAAATCTCCACCTGATATTAGAAGAGACTGACGTAGGGCATTCTCAAGCATAGGCCCCAAAATAAATGCTAATACCAAGGGCGCAGGTTCATATTTAAATTTTCTAAAAAGATAACCGACGATCCCAAAGACGAGCATCATGAAAACATCAAATGTACTGTTGTTAATGCTATAAGATCCAATAATGCAAAAGAAAAGAATCAAAGGGAAAAGAATCCGGTAAGGGACTTTCAATATCTTCACCCATAGGCCGATCAGGGGAAGATTTAAAATGAGCAACATCCCATTCCCTATATACATGCTCATGACAGTCCCCCAAAAGATCTCTGGCCGCTGTTTAAGCAAAAGGGGCCCAGGCTGCAATCCGTGAATCATCAAGGCTCCTAAAAGCAGGGCCATGACTGCATTGGAAGGGATGCCAAGAGTAAAAAGCGGAATAAAAGCTCCTGAGGTTGCTGAATTGTTAGCAGACTCTGGTCCTGCCACACCCTCGATCACCCCTGTTCCAAACTTTTCAGGGTGTTTTGATACCCTCTTCTCCACGGCATATGAAACGAACGAAGAAATAATGGCTCCACCCCCTGGCAATACACCTAAAAAGAACCCTAAAAAAGTCCCTCGAATGATGGCACCTATCGAATCCATCCAATCTTTTAAATTGGGTAATAATCCTTTAATCTTCTCTTTAAAGATCTCGAGATCGATTGATTCTTCAAGATTGACTAATACTTCACCAATACCAAAAAGACCCATGACCAGTGGCACTAAACCAACTCCATCCTCAAGATCCATTATCCCAAAGGTAAATCTTGATTGCCCCGTGACAATATCAAGTCCAATCTGGCTTAAACTAACCCCCAAGGCAGCCATGATGATTGCTTTGATCATTGAACCGTGGGCAAGATAGGTTAGGATCGTGAGTGCAAGAATCATCAAAGAAGAGTATTCAGGCGGACCAAACTTAATCGCAACGCTTGATAAGGGTTTTGCTAAAAACATCAAGATGATTACTCCAATGGTCCCTGCAATAAAAGAACCGAAGGCCGCTATTCCTAAGGCAGGACCTGCTCGGCCCTGGCGGGCCATTCGATATCCGTCCAAACAGGTGACGACTGATGAAGATTCTCCAGGAATATTAACCAAAATGGAGGTCGTCGATCCTCCATATTGGGATCCATAGTAAATCCCTGCCAACATAATAATGGCTGAAACAGGACTGATGCCGAAGGTGACGGGTAAAAGCAATGAGATAGCTCCGGCAGGGCCAATTCCCGGAAGAACTCCGATCAGAGTTCCAATGAAGACGCCTATAAAACAATACAATAAATTGGTGAAAGAGAAAGCGATATGATAACCCAATAAAATATTTTGTACGAAATCTGTCATCAGGGTCCAAATATCCCTTTTGGAAATTGGCATTTAAGCCATACGGAAAAGATGAGGTAACTTAAGATAACAGTGCAGACAGAGAAAATGAAAGGCATACCCCATCTCTTTGGCTCTTTTAGCTTAAATAGAAAGAAAAGAAATATAAAAGTGGTGAGGATGAATCCTAAAGGTTTTAATAATAGCAAATAGCCAAATAAAGCGATTAAAGGGAAGAAAAAATTCCCCCAATTTCCTTTCGCCCAAATCCTTAGACTCTCTACTTCCTCCTCTTCTCTAAATTTTCTTGAAATAGAAGTTAACGTCAGAATTAACCCAAACAGCCCCAAGAAGGCCCCTGATAAAAAAGGCATAAAACCTGGACCAGGCTTACGTAGCTCCCCTATTTTGAGATAAACAGATTGGACACAGATGGCAATTCCAAGCAGGAGCCAGAAGATGCCACTTAAATTAAGTTTTCTCATACCAATGGATAATAGACTGTCCCAATTCTTTCAAGCATTGGGGTGCCTTCGTTTCACCCTTCTATGGAAATTCAAATGTTCCTCGAGTGGTCTCACTTTTTTAAGAACCTGTTGCTCAGCATCCTCGAGATTCATTCTCGGCAAAGCAAGATCGTCTTCCTCGGTCCTTTGAAAGACAAACTCTAAAATGATTTTTCCAATTCACCAGGTTTAAATACTCCAGAGTAGATTAATTCCCTGATTTGATCTGCAATTTCTTCAAAGGTTCTTTTTGATTTAAGAGGAGCAATAAATTCGATTGGCAGGACATGATTGGTCATATATAATACATAAGACCAATTGTCAACATAAAAAATCCTAATTAGTAAAATTTTTATAGATAATTGAAAATTTAATAAATTTTGGATAGATGTAGGCACAGGGTTTAAATTTAAGATCATTTATTGTCTTTGATAGCCGAACCGTTCTTCAAAAATGGGGGCGATCAAGTTGTCTGCTGGGACATAATCGTCGGTGAGGATCACAGAATAACGTTCCTTCAGATATTGCTGGAGTCGATCTTGAGGCATGACGTGGGAGGTCATCTCTCTTTCGTCCTTCCCTTTCACGGCCTTGACGAAATCATCCATTTCCAATCTCTGGGGACTCGCCACCACCACAAAGGTGCTGATCCCGATGTGATCGTAATCGGAGCTGAGCGTGATGAGATGGACATTTCCTTTCCCAAAAACCTCTTCCAAAGTTCGGATATAGGAAGGCATGAAGGCCCCCTTTTTGAAACTGTCAATCACATTGGCCAGAAGCAATCCATCCGGCTTGAGAAGCGCTTTCAATTGCATGGCAAATTCTTTTGTGGTCAGGTGATAGGGAATCGAGAGATCGTTAAAAGCATCTCCAAATATAAAATCGTAGCTTCCTTGTTCCTTGCAGTTCATCACAAACCATCGGCCATCTTCATTGAAGGAACGAATCCTGGTATCCTCTGAGATTCCAAGATATTTCTTGACCGCGCGAGTCACCTCCGGGTCGATCTCCACCACATCGATCACCGCCTTTGAATATTTTGCCTCGACAAAACGTGGAAACGTATAACCCCCACCGCCAATGAAGAGGGCTTTAAAGGATTTCCTTTTGCTTGCCTGCCATCTCACAACTTCCTCATAGATCCGAATATATTCGTACTCGAGATAAAACGGATCATTCAGGTCCGTATAAGAATGGACGAGATGATCAAGAACCAGAGCCTCTAAGGGACCCCCTCCACTTCGAGTCGAATCCCTCTTCAACTTGATCGTATAGTAATCGCTCTCATTAAAAAAGTAGGTCTCTTCGTCCAGTGGCGCCTTAAAGGCGTATCCATAAAATGCCCATAACAAAGGAATGAGAATGGCGAAGAAGAGAGCAAGAACCTTTTTTCTCGCAAAGAAACCTCCAAAGATGAGAGCCGAGAGAATGAGGATGATCCCCACGGTGAAGAGGATTTGGCGAGTCCCCATCCATGAGATGAGGAAGAATCCTGTGGCGAATGTCCCGAGAATGGATCCGAGAGTGGAGAAGGCATAGATCTTTCCAACCACATTGCCAGTCTTCTCCAGATTGTTGAGGGTCAGTTTGACCACGACAGGCGAGATCATCCCAAGGATGCAGGAAGGGACTAAGAAGATAATGGTGGTGATCAGGAGGATTCGGATCATCAAGCTGGTTTGAAATTGGGCTGCACCGATGAGATTGGTCAGAGGCGAAATGGAGAATGCCCCTAATCCAGAAAGAAAGAGAAGCCAACCCAGGGTTGAAGACCGAGGATACCGATCCGCGATCAATCCTCCCAGGTAGGCACCAATGCTGATGCCGGCAAGGACCACACCGATGATGCTTGTCCACGTGTAAAGGGAGACACCGACATAGGGCGCCATGATCCTTCCTGCAATCAGTTCAATGACGAGCGTGCAAAAACTGGCGATAAATACAACGATATTAGCCTTGATGACCGCTTTTTGCATGTTGAGACCTCTTCTCAATTCGGAATATACTTGCAGAACCTCAACGATGTTTCGCGAAGTGCTAAATTCTAAAACTTGCCAAGGAGAACTTCAAGCGTCTTTAACCCTCAGTTCATTTAGTTTCCTTGGCTCTCGGGTTTATTGGGTTAACTAAGGAAACCAAACTGACTGGAGAAACCGAATCAACCAAGGATCATTTCCCTTTGAACTTCGGCGACCGTTTTTCGAGAAAGGCGGCCATACCTTCACGAGCGTCTGCAGTGCGTGCACTGTTGGCAATCGATTGGCTTTCGTGCTCCATCTGTGTCTCCAACGTCTCGGTCCAGCCGCTATGGAGCAACCGCTTGGACACTCCAAGTGCACGCGTCGGGCCAGCGGCAAGCTGCCTAGCAATAGCCTCTGCTTGAATGAGCAACTCGTCCTCCGGCACAACCCGGGTGACAATGCCCCACTCCAAGGCCTCCTGCGCAGAGAGCATTCGGTTAGTTAGTGTGAGCTCCAGCGCACGTCTGAGACCGACAATTCGGGGAAGAAAGTAGCTCGCAGAGCCATCCGGCGTCAGCCCAATCCGGGTGTATGCGACCGTGAACCGGGTCGTCTCAGCCGCGATGACAATATCGCAAGCGATGGCCAGGCTCATCCCTGCTCCAGCAGCGGCTCCATGGACAGCACCGACCACGGGTGGGTCCATCCGCATCATGCGTGACATGGCAGCATGCAAGTAGGTGGTTACTTCCTTAAGATAATAGGGCAGGTTCTGGCCCCGGCCACGGAAGTCCTTCAGATCACCGCCGCCGCAGAAGATCTTCCCCGCTCCTGAGAGGATGACCGCTCGAATCTCTGGATCTTCGTCACAGCGCAACACCGCATGCATCAGATCCCTGCTCATTTCTTCGTTAATCGAATTGGCTGCTTGTGGTCGGTTGAGTGTGATATGAGCGATATTGTCTCGGACATCGAAAAGAAGAGTGGAGTACTCCATACCAGCGATACCTCCTTATTCATGAAATGAGTTCAACGATTGGCAGTTTAACGATTGCAACAAGTTTCGTCAATTTAAACTTTCCTGAAAAGATCCATCCTCCCATCGCCACGGGATCGAATCCCCTTTACAAACTCGCCATAAGATATAAAATAAGAAGCAACAGGAGGGAAATCCCTTATCCTATGCCGACGCAGAAGATATTGACCCGTGATTTTCTGCTCAGTTTCTTTGCTCAATTTGCTTTCTCATCCGTTTTCTGCATCCTGATCCCCACTCTGCCAATCTACCTTTCGAGATCAGGATCCCCTGAAGCAGAAATTGGTGTTCTCATTGGAACCTTCAGTGTTTCCTCGTTAATTCTCAGGCCTTTTATTGGAAGAGCCCTCTTAAAAATTCCGGAGAGAAATTTCATGATCGCTGGGGCCATCCTTTATGCGTTCTCCTCCATTGCCTATCTTTTGGCATCACCATTTTGGCCCTTTTTTATCGTAAGAGTCCTTCAGGGAATGGGGCTAGCTTTCTTCTCAACCGCCTCATTCACATTGATCGCTAATATCAGCCCGGAGGCTCATCGGGGACAAAGCCTGAGTTACTACTATCTTGCTATCAATATCGCTTTTGTTCTGGCTCCCTACTTCGGAATGCTCCTCATTAACCTCTTCAACTTCACCATCCTCTTTTTAGTTTGCACTGGATTATCCTTAAGCTCTCTATTCATCACCACCAATTTAGAAAAAAGGAAAGTCGATCCATTGCCCTATTCATCCTTTCGGGACCAATCCTTTGTTAGTCGCGAGGCCCTCCCATCCTCCATCATGGCCTTCATGGTGAATATCGTCTGGGGGGCCATATTAGCTTTTTTCCCTCTCTATGCTTTGAGCCATGGAGTTTCTAATCCTGGCCTCTTCTTTGGCGCCTTGGCTATTGTACACGTATTAGGTCGTGCTTTGGGTGGAAAGATACTGGATATTTACAGCAGAGAAAGAGTAATACTGCCTTGCCTTATTGCTTATATCATCTCAATGGTCACCCTCGCCTTTTCCAAGACTCTTCCGATGTTTATTCTTGTGGCTGTGATTTGGGGTATTGGGAACGCCTTTCTCTACCCAACCTTAGTGGCGTATGTCATTGATCGTGCAAGTTTCTCTCGAGGACTAGCGATGGGGACATTCTCCGCACTTGCAGATTTGGGGTCGGGGCTGGGTTCAGTCATCATGGGGATCATTCTTCAATTGACGAACTATACGACCATGTTTCTCGCACTCGCATTCACAGGAATCATCAATCTCCTTTATTTCCAATTTTTCGTCAGAAAAAAAGGAGGGGGGCGATATGCCTATCTATGAATACCGTTGTGAAGACTGTGGGAAGATTTCCGAGTTCCTTTTGATCAAAAGTGATGAGACATTTGTTCCTCAATGCAAGAAATGTAAAAGCAAAAAGATGTCTCGCGTCCTCTCTAAAGTGAGAGTGATTCGTTCGGAAGAAAGCAGATTGGAGAGCTTGGCTGAGCCATCGAAATGGGCCGGTTTAGATGAGAGGGATCCAAAGAGTATGGCCAGGTGGATGAAGAGGATGGGAAAAGAGTTCGGTGAGGAGTTGGGGGAGGACGCTGATCGAATGGTGGATGAAACACTGGAAGAAGAGATGACCTCGAAATCGGAAAAAGATCTAGAAGATTAGGATTTCATGCTTCGCCCCCGAAAGCATGGCGCGAATGAAGCCATATTTTCATTCTTTCCAGTTTTTAAAAATGGGTAAAAATGGGGGACGTCCATAAATTCATAAAATTTTAATTCCCCGGCGAAACCTTCCGCATCCTCAATGATAAGGGAGATGGAGATTCTGAGGATAGTTGCTCAAGAATAGAAGTTTGCGTCTATTCTTCCTAGTCTTTCCCGTCTCTGCCTGAATTTTTCGGTCAAGAACTTTTCCTCCTCTGATTCGCAAGAAGCTGCTCCATAATTCTTTTTAGAAAGGGAGCGCAATAAAAACGATATGACATCTCAGGGAAGCACAATTATTTGGGTGCTTCCATTTTTCAGTCAAAAGCCTTCATCACATTGACTTCATTTTGAAGTCAGTAATTTTTTACTCCGGAAAAAAGAACCTACACCAGGTCTTGGAATCAAGTCTCATGAGGGGTGAATCTCTCAACAGAAAGCTGATTTAAGCCGCTTCCTTCTTACCTGATGCCTCATTAATAAATGTTACCCGAAAGGAATGAGGAAATAGGTATCGTGACCATAGGTTTTTGGGAACGTAAAATTTTAAAAATGGTATTAAGCTTATCTTCCATAGCTTTCCTTAGCCTAAAAGGGTTAAGGGTTTCAAACCGTTCTTTGAGAGAACGCTTCACCGAAGCTGAGACATAGGGGGATTCTAATACCCTTTGATAAGGAGTCTTAGGCTGATCATAACGTTTCATGGCCTTTCCATCCACTAATTTTTTCTCCATCCGCTTCGCGGAGGGCAAGAAGAAGTTATGATAGAGCCGCCATTCCTGGGTGTAGAGGTGATTCATGAGCCCGACCAGGACGCGTTTGTCTAATCGATGGTATCCAAACCACTGCCGGACATGGGTCCAGTTTTTCTGTTCCACATGGGCGTTATCGTCCTTGTGATAGGGCCTGCTTCGGGTAAACTGTACGGGCTTATCTCTTTGGTTAAAGTGCCTCATCAGATGCCAATTCAAGAACTCCGAGCCGTTATCGCAGTCAAACCCAAACAAAGGGAAAGGCAGGGAGTCTTCGATATCCTGGATTTGCCTAAGGATCTCTGTTTCGCCTTTGCCCCAGACCGCTCTTTATTCTGTCCAGCCGGTGGCAATATCCACGGTGTCTATGGGTAGACAACATCACCAAGGAGACTTTCCCCACAATGGGCTATGGTATCCGCCTCCAGAAATCCTGGTTTTGTCTCATCCCATTGGTTGGTCTTAATGGGAATCTGTTTTCTCAAGAGAGTGCCGGGTTTCGTGGTGGTTCTCCCCCGGCCCCTGTATTTTACCCGGATAGGTTCTAAAAGTCTATCCAGGGTGGCTGGTGAGATCCGATGGAGCGCTTTCACCACCTCTAAGGATAGGCTACCAAATTCTTTGACATAAGAGGGAAGCCAGAGAGGCAGAATCACATTCAGACGCTTTGAGCAAGGCAGGTTTGCTGCGAGCCAAATTTTCTTTAAGGGTTCTAAGACCCAAGGCTTATTATATTTTGACGGCTTGCCTCTTTTCTTAGGTTTAGGCTTGGAAAAGCGCTTGAAATGATTTACTAGTCGGATCGCATGCTTTCGGTGGTAACCACAGTTTAAACAGAATTCGTTAAGGATCAGAGTCTTTTCTTTCACCAAGGCTTTCTTATATCTTAAGTAGATGGTCTCGAGATATTCCATTCTGGCTCGTGGACTCATGACAGTCCCCCCTTTAAAGGGGGCATTGTCGGGTAACATGAATTATGAGTCAACGATACCTTTTGTCTGACCAAACGGGTAACATTTAATTTGAGTCAATTCGGATCACAATTCTGGGTTGACTTTTTTTAAAAAGATATATTAATGTTAGATGATTTGGAAGAAGGGATACCTCCTCCTTTTTGAGGGGTTGAGCGACCTCTTAGGGTGTCTGAATGGATCAAGAAAAGCTTCTCTTTTTTAAAGGATTGCTCGAAGGAAGGCTTCACGTCCTATTGGAGGAAGCCGGAAAGATATGCACCGACATGCGCCAGGAGCGCAATGGTGAGTTTCCCGACCCAACGGATCGAGCTGCTTTGGAATCGGATCGAAATTTCCTTCTGAGGATCAAGGACCGTGAAAGAAAACTGATCCAAAAGGTGAGGGAAGCCTTGGATCGGATCGACAATGGGACCTTTGGCATCTGCGAATCTTGCGGAAGGCCCATCTCGGAAAAGAGACTGATGGCCAGACC
>Ga0129298_10000039_pt1 | contig 38383 bp, 25 predicted proteins | sample I19B2metaG_FD_94707 | JGI IMG/M metagenome (GOLD analysis project Ga0129298, IMG submission 94707) | Lake sediment bacterial and archeal communities from Gulf of Boni, Indonesia to study Microbial Dark Matter (Phase II) - ​I19B2 metaG | ecosystem: Environmental > Aquatic > Freshwater > Lake >... | reverse complement strand
TGTCAAGGTTGAGAATGTAATGGAGAAATACCTCCCGCAGGGAGTCATCTGCTGCATAGTGGATATACCTGATGAAAAGAAAGGTTCCTACATAGTGGCTGCCGTTTCAGCTGAGGTTCATAAAACAGAGATCCTGAGAAAGATGATGAATGACCTTCCATCGATTGCACTACCCAGGGAATTCATTGTACTCGAATCAATACCAATGATGGGCACAGGAAAGGTTGACTTCAGGACCGTCACTAAGATTGTATCTGAAAAAATGGTTAAAAACCAGTAAGCCAGGATATAAGACTTTAACCTGATAAGTCAGGTTAAAGTCTGCCTGTCTCTCTCCACATCTTCAGTTCTTCCGCATATCTGTCGGCTTTTAGTTCGCATCTGGTATCAATACGCATTGTAATGCGTTCATCCAGGTCATATCCGGGCCACTCAGGTGCATCTTTTGCAGCTGGCTTGCCTGTCCGTGCAAATGTACTCCAAAGCTCAGCCATATTGCGGGATGCAATAAAACGTTCAGGTCTTGCGCCCGCCCAGTAACTCTTCCCCGGAGAACCATCTTTCTGTGGCTGCTCATTGTAAAATTTGAATGAAATATCGAGTACATGGGGTGATCCCAGCGGATAATTTGTACCCGGGATAAGGACTTCAGATTTATATCCAAGATTGTACAGATATACGGGTGCGCCTTTCTGTTCTGCTTTTCTCTCTGCAATGACAACAGATCCCAGTCCCATAGTTGTCATTGAACCTATAGCCACCAGTATGTCAACTGCAGAGGCATCGGGACGAGTTCTCCTGTATGTCTCGATAATTTTTTGGGTATCATCACCAAACTGCAATATCAACTTACCTGCAAGACCGTCAAAATCAACACTGAAAACACTTTTATCATTCGACATCATCCCGAAAAAGGTATATTCATCTTCGTTCCAGCCAACAATAAGAGGCTTGTCTTTTGATACCCCGGGAGCAACAGGATCAAAAGGATTGGTTGGTAGTGCATAGTCATCGACCACAGGTGAAAATCCGCCAGGAGATGATTCCATGATGCTTCTTTTCTTATCGTTACTGGTTTGTTTTGGAGCTAGTGCCGGTAGTTTTCCCTGCATCTCAAGCAGAGTTTCCACTGGTACATCGAGCAGTTTCTTCCAGTTCCTTTTGTCAATGTTCAGCTCTTTTAAAAGCATTGCTGTTGTCTGTGCGGCAACCTCAAGCGGAGTCATTCGTACACCCGGACCGCTCTCAATGGAAGCTTTGTTGAAGTATGGAGCTGCAGCTGGCATGGCATACAGGCATGATGTTTTTGCACCTCCTCCCGATTCTCCGAAAATCATCACGTTTGAAGGATCACCACCAAATGAAGCTATATTTTTATTTACCCACTCAAGACCATCGACTATGTCCAGCATCCCATTATTCCCTGATCCTGCATAATCTTTTCCGGCAATCTCATCAAGGAAGAGGAAACCCATGATCCCGAGGCGATGGTTTGTTTCAACAACTACGACATCGAAGAAACGGGCAAGATTGGCGCCATCCTGGGCTACAGATCCTCCGGAACCTGTCGTGAATCCTCCTCCATGATTATAAAACATGACCGGTCTTTTCCTGTTGTCATTTGCCGGGGTCCACACATTCAGGAAAAGACAGTCCTCAGCAGGTCCCGGTTCATCCAGTCCGTAGGTCTGATTGGGAGGCTGTATTGCAGGACTACCCAGCCGCAGAGCTTCCCGGATACCAGGCCATGGCTTCAGAGGTTCCGGCCGTCTGAAACGCCTGTCACCTGAAATCCTCCCTGCATAGGGTATTCCTTTATAAATATTAACACCTTCTGTTCTGATTCCACGGATTTTACCATGTGTGGTTTCTGTATTCACATAATCAGTGTTTTGCTGGTAATAGGAAGAAAACGATGATTTTGGAAGTACAGCTGCTGCTGAGGCAAGTGTTATTCTGCTTACAAATTGTCTTCGGTTTAACATACTTTTTTTTTAAATGCACATAAAGTTATCACACTAAACGGATAATTTTTAAATTTAGCATGAGATTCTTCGCTTCACTTCGTTCCGCTCAGAATGACAGATACTTATTTTTTAGGATGGGGTAGGCCGGAGGCTGTGCCTCCGGCCTACCCCATCCTGTCTCCCCAACTCTATAAATACCTGTCATTCTGAGCGAAGCGAAGAATCTTATGCTTTTAGGAGGACACTACTGAAATAAAATATCAAATCAAAAATATCAGCGTCTTTTTTATAATTTTAGGAATCAATAATAATCATACCAATGTTAAAAATCTCAACCTCACAGAAGCTTAATTTAAAAGGTATTATCCTGGCAATAACCGTTATAATGGTTCTTGCAGTGCCTGTATCTTATAGTCAGTCGTCACATATAAAATGGGCCGACGATGGTAATTCATACTACACACTGAAGAATGATCAGATAATTAAATACACGTTGCCTGGAAATCTGGAAACCACACTTATATCCGGGGAACAACTGACTCCTGAAAAAAGTACAATTCCCATCGAAGTTAGTTACTACTCAATAAATGAAAAGACAGGAAAAGCACTTCTGATGACAAAATCAAAGAAAGTCTGGAGGCTTAATACACGTGGTGATTACTGGATACTTGACATCAAGTCAGGAAAACCTGAACAGCTTGGCAGAAATCTGCCGCCATCATCACTGATGTTTGCCAAAACATCACCCGACGGGAAATATGCTGCCTATGTAAGCGGAAACAACATCTACCTTGAAGACCTTTCAACACATGAGGTTAAGCCATTGACGACTGATGGGACTGTGACTCTCATTAACGGAACATTTGACTGGGCATACGAAGAGGAATTCTTCTGCCGTGATGGCTTCCGCTGGAGCAATGACAGCAGGTCTGTTGCGTTCTGGCAGATTGATGCCGGAAGCATTAAGAAATTCAATATGATTAATACGACAGATTCAATTTATCCACAGCTCATCCCGCTTGAATACCCTGTTGCCGGAGAAGACCCGTCATCAGCCAGGATAGGAGTTGTCAGCATAACCGACGGAAGAATAACATGGATGAAGATCCCTGGTGATCCTGTACAGAATTATATAGTCAGAATGGAATTTATTCCTTCTACAGGGAATATGCTTATCCAGCAGCTTAACCGGAAACAGAATATCAGCAGGCTGTTCATTTCAGATCCTGTTACAGGCGAGGCGAAACTGATTTTTGAGGAATCAGACAAAGCATGGGTTGACCTTATACCGGGAGAAAACAGTTACAGCATTGATTACACAAACAATTTCACATGGATGAACGGGGGTCGTGATATTCTCTGGACATCTGAGAAGGACGGATGGAATCATCTTTATCAGCTTTCACCTGAAGGGAAACCGGAACGATTATTAACCATTGGTGATTATGATGTCATATCCCTGAAAAATATTGACTCAAAATCAGGATATCTGTATTTTATGGCCTCTCCGGAAAATGCCACTCAAAACTATCTTTACCGTACGAGCCTGAAAAAACCCGGTAAACCGGAGCTTGTCAGCCCGCTATCTCTAAAGGGTACTCATAACTATTCAATTTCCCCAAATAGCAAATTCGCCTGGCATACTTTCTCAAACCATTTTACAAGACGTTCTTCTGAATTTATATCACTGCCCGATCATAAACCGCTGAACCCGGATGACAATATTATTTCACGACTCGACTCCCTTAAGGTAAGCACCACAACAGAATATTCAAGAGTAACCATACCCGGGAATATTGAACTCGATTATATGATGGTAAAACCCGGGAATTTCGATCCATCAAAAAAATATCCTGTGCTTTTTTATGTTTATACCGAACCTGCCGGTACTACGGTAAAGGATGCTTTCGGGGCTGATCAGAATTATCTGTATAATGGAGACCTCTCTGCTGATGGCTATGTTTATATCTCTATTGATAACCGTGGTACTCCGGCACCAAAAGGACGGGAATGGAGAAAATCCATCTACAGGAAAATCGGACAGATAAATATAAGTGACCAGGCAATGGCTGCCACAGAATTGCTGAAGGCAAATAGTTTTCTCGATCCTGATCGGGTTGCTGTATGGGGCTGGAGCGGAGGAGGTACTGCAACGCTTAATCTGATGTTTCAGTATCCCGAAATCTATAAAACAGGCATATCAATTGCTGCTGTCGGGTATATGTTCACCTATGACAACATTTACCAGGAACGCTATATGGGTTTGCCTCAGGAAAACAGGGTTGACTATATTAAAGGTTCACCAATAACCCATGCAGGTAACCTTAAAGGCAATCTGCTGTATATTCATGGAACAGGTGACGATAATGTTCATTACCAGAATGCCGAGATGCTGGTCAATGAACTTATAAAGTATAAAAAAATCTTCCAGTTCATGCCCTACCCTAACCGTACACATGGCATTTCGGAAGGTGAGGGAACTACAGAACATTTACAGGCACTGTACACTGACTACCTGAGAAAAAATTGTCCCCCCGGACCCAGGTAATTGATTAATTAAAAATATGCAGGGATGTATTTCATTAAAATAATACCTGTAAATTACCATATAAAATTTGTTCAATTATAACTTTCTGACAAACCTTAAAAGAATGACTTACCCATCAAGAAGAGAATTCATCAGATCTGCTGCAGTAATGGCTGGAACATCAGCCCTGACGGGACTCACAGGGTGTATAACCAATGAGGGTAAAAAATCAGGAAGTGCTGATTCGATGATACACCCCCTTAATTTTATTAAGAGGGAGAATATAAAAATTACCGACATCAAAGTTACGCTTCTCTCCTACCTTTTAAAACCGGAAGAACTGTGGACTGACGGTGATGATAATGGCATCATATGGCAAACTTCCTCCGTTATCACTGAAGTTTTTACTGATGCCGGTATTACAGGTATCGGCGGATCAAGCCGTTATAACGGGCCTGAAGAGATGAAGGCATATACTGAAAAAGTAATAAAGCCTTTGCTGATTGGTAAAAATCCATTCGACGTTGAGATACTTACCGGGGGGATTTCCGGAGGAGGTGTCAGGGGAGCATGGGCCGGTGTTGATGTTGCACTCTGGGATATTATAGGAAAAGCAAAAAGCTTGCCTCTTTATAAAATTTTAGCACCTGATGTTGAACCCCAGACTCATCTAAGGGTCTATGCAAGCGGAGGTGAATTCACATGGAGAAAAGACTCCGGTTTTACCGACATAGGTCCTGAAAGCCATATCAGGCAGGCCCTGGAACATAAAAAGGAGGGTTATACTGCTTTTAAGTTCAGGATGGGAGGAGGATTTGGAAAACTTGGGATTACCTTAAAGGATTACATTCCGCATCTGTACAAGTTAAGGGAAGCCGTGGGACCGGATTTCGATCTTATCCAGGAAGCAAACACCAGGTGGTCGGTAGAACAATGCCTGGAGATATGCCCTGTACTTGAGGAGCTAAAATTCCTGTGGTTTGAGGAACCTACAAAGAGAGTTTTGGAGGATTATCTGAAAATAAAGCAGGCACTTCCTACAGTAAAGTTATCCGGTGGTGAGGGAAGAAATAACAGGTACCAGCTTGCAGAATGGGTCGATACCGGTGCATATGATATTATCCAGTCAGGCTGTGATGATGCAGGAATGACGGAAAACTGGTATATAGCAAGGATGGCCCATACACGTGGAAGGCTCTTTACCGGACATAACTGGCAGGATGGCCTGATAACTATTGCCAATGCCCATTTACTGGCTGCTTTACCAAACAGGTTTTTACTCGAAACAAATATGACAGCAAACCCGTTGAAAGAAGGGCTGTTCAAGGAAAAAGTAGTTGTGAAAAACGGATATCTCGATATCCCTGACAAACCAGGATTGGGGGTTGAGCTTATTGAAGGTCTGGCAGAACAGTACCCATATATACCGGGATACTGGAACAGACCGGATCCCGGCATGCCTAAATAGGATAATTATTTTACAAAGCTTTTAATATCAGAGATTTAACATACAATAAAAAAGCATCATCTCTATGAAAAACTTATACATTTTCCTATTTTTATGCTTTTCATATCAATCTGAAGCAATCCCTAATCCGGAGCCTGTTCCTTTCTGCAATGATGAAACTGACAAAGAGATTATTCATATTCAGGAAGTTTATAAAACTGCAGACACATTCAACCTGAAGGTTGATATTTTCTACAACAAACAAACCCTTGAAAAAGAGAATAATACGGCCATTGTTTTCTTTCATGGTGGTGGCTGGGCATATGGTACTCCCTCTGAGTTTTTTTCAACCTGTGAACGTTATGCAGCAATGGGTATTGTTACTTTTTCTGTTCAATACCGCTTATCAATTGATAAGGGAGTTACACCTCATAAAACAATCAGTCCGATCGAATGTGTTATGGATGCAAAATCGGCAATGCGATGGGTAAGGGAAAATGCAGACAAATTCCGTATTGACAGGAACAAGATAGTGGCATCCGGTCAGTCTGCCGGTGGTCATCTTGCTTTATGCACAGCCATGATTGATGAGCACAATGAAAAGGCGGATAACATGGCCATTAGTTGCCGGCCTGATGCATTGCTATTGTTCTCATCATGCGTAAATGCGGTCGAAGGCTGGTGTGACAGACTGCTTGCTGAACGGAGGGAAAAAATATGGAGCATCTCTCCTGCCCATAATATGAAAAAAGGATTACCTCCAATGATTGAATTTCACGGTCTGGATGATGAACAGGTTCCCAAATGGACAGTTCAGTTTTTTGAAATTGCAATGAGGGAGAATGGAAATTATTTTGAACTTCATACATATGCAGGAAAAAAACATTACCTGGGTGATGGAAATCCAAAGTACTCCCGATACTATGATGATGAAATACTGAAGATAACTGATGATTTTCTCAGAAAATTCAAATTTCTAAACTGATACTGAAATACACCACCTGCACATGCAGATGCCTGCTGCAATATTATTTATCCTTTCTGTACTCTTAGTCGGGATATTACCGGTGCCTGTACTTTACGGACTTTCAGGCATCGTAAAGATATTTGCATTCCGGGTTATTGGCTACCGGAAAGTTATGGTCAGAAATAATCTTACAAGTTCTTTTCCGGAGATGGCCAAGGATGAAATAAACCGGCTTACCAGGCTATATTATAAAAACCTTGCTGATATTTTAATTGAAGGTATTTGGGCATTTACGATCTCGAAGAAACAATTACTCAGGCGCTACCGTATTTTAAATCCTGAAGTGCTCACGCCATTCTCCGGATCTGGTCAAAGTATTATAGGAGTAACCGGTCATTATAACAATTGGGAATGGGGCAGCCTGTCAGCAAGCCTCCAGACAGATTTCAATATTATTGCTTTTTACAAACCTATGAGTAACAGGTATATAGATAAATTTGCCCGATGGAGCCGTTCAAGGTTTGGAACTACCCTTGTTTCAATAATGGAAACATCCTCAAGCTTTGAAAAATGGAAAGATATGAAAACGATGTTCCTTATGGCTGCTGATCAGGGAATGCCAAAAAAATTCAGCGAAAGAGCTTACTGGATCCGGTTTCTGAACCACGGTATTCCTTTCCTTCACGGGATGGAAAAACATGCCAGGTTACATAACCTTCCGGTTATTTATATAGATGTTCAGCGTGAAAAAAGAGGATGGTACACCCTTGAATTATCAGTACTTACAGCACATCCTCTTGATCTGGAAAACGGACAACTGACTGAAATGTATGCACGAAAACTGGAGTCGGTTATCCTCAAAAAACCCGAGAACTGGTTATGGTCACATAACAGGTTTAAGTTATCACGATAGATACATCTTATCTATCTCATCCCTGAATTGCTCAATCAGCATGTTCCGCCTTATTTTCAGTGTATTTGTAAGCATTCCGTTCTGTATACTGAAAGGTTCAGGAAGTAATTTGAACCTGATTACTTTTTCATAATTTGCAAGTTCCTCCTGAATCTTATGTATCCGTTCTGAATAGAATTCAATAATCTCCTTTCGTACTACTAGTTCAGCTTCATCCAGAGTTTTCAATCCTATTCTTTCAGCCTCAATTTTAAGTGCATGGAAAGAGGGCACTATCAAAGCAGTTATATACTTCTTTTTATCACCAATTGCTATAATCTGTTCAATGTAAGGATCCTGACCAAACAGAAGTTCAATCTTCTGTGGAGATACATATTTCCCCGAAGATGTCTTCATAAGATCCTTGAGCCTGTCGGTCATCACGATATCTCCGGACTGGGTTATATATCCCTGGTCACCGCTGTGATACCATCCGTCAATAAGTGTTTTTGCTGTCTCATCAGGCTTATTGAAATAACCTTTGAATATAGTTTCTCCCTTTACCAGTATTTCTCCCTGTTCACTGATTTTAACTTCTACTCCCGGCATTATAGAACCACAAGTGTCAAAATCATACCTGTCGTTTCTGAAACATGAAACTGTAGCAGAAGTTTCAGTTGCTCCATAACCATAGGTGATAAAGATGCCTGTGGCATGAAAGAACCTGAGCAGCACAGTACTGATTGCAGCTCCTGCACATGGCATATATCTGAAGTTCCCACCAAAAATATTCCTCAGCTTTTTAAGGACCAGAGCATCAGCTATTTTGTACTTAAGTCCGGTAACAAGAGGTGGTTTTTGATTTTTACTCAGGAATGAAGAGTGGTCATGTCCGGTCTTAACAGCCCATCTGAAGATTTTTTTCTTGGCAGGTGACCATTTCGATAATTCTGCCTGTATTCCCTCGTACGTTTTTTCAAAAAAACGGGGAACCGTGCACATCAGAGTTGGTTTAATAACAGGCAGATGTTTTACTATTTCGCGGGGATTATCAATGAATACATTTGTGGCACCTTTATAAAGCATGTAGTAAGTCCACATCCTTTCGAAAACATGGCTCAGCGGTAAAAAACACACGGAGACATCAGCTTCATTTACTTCGAGCCTTTCATCGTGAATACTGAATGCATAGAGGAAATTATTGTGAGTAAGCATTGCTCCTTTTGAATCGCCAGTGGTGCCTGAAGTATATATAATTGTAACCAGGTCATCGGTTAGCATTTCCGACATCCTGTATTTCAGTTCAGCTTCAAAATGCTTTCCTTCATCTATCGAGAGAAACTTTCCCCAGCTTATACAACCATCTTTTTCCGGTGCTATGTCTGGATCAAATACCACAATTGTTTTCAGAGAAGCTGTATTATCGAGTAGCCATAAAGCCTTTTCATACTGTTCCCTGTTTCCCGCAAAGATCAGCTTCATCCTGGTTTCATCAACAATATATTTAAGCTGCTGTTTTGAAGCAGTGGAATAAAACGGGACGACCACTCCCCTGATTCCCATAATTCCAAGGTCTGTAAAGATCCATTCAGGACGGTTATCACTGAATATGCCAATGTTCTCAAAAGCCTCTGCTCCTAATGAGAGCAATGACCTGGATACCCTGTTTGAATAATCAGCAAGACTGTCCCAAGTGAATGTTTTGTATGAATTGCTTTGTGGATCTCTCTGTCTGAACACTTCACGGGAGTTATACCGTAAAGTATTCTCTGCCACCATTTTTACAATATTTTCCTTCATAATTTATAAAATAAAATTTCTCTCCGGCAGTTTCAATCCGGATCCACTCATAAGCCCGAAATTCAGAAGTATATTCAGAGTCCTTGTTTACTTTTCACCAGCAATATCGAGAATTTTTATCTCGGCGGGTGAACTTACCATATCAGCTATTGTCTGACCGAATTCCTTAAAATAAGGGGTTGCAAAATGGAAATCAATTGCTTCCTGGTTATCATAGGTTTCCACAAATATGAAACTTGTCTTTTCATATGGATCCTGGTAAAGTTTGTAACCACGGCAGCCCGGTTCCTTGTTTGAATTTTCCACCATTACTTTTGCAGCCGTTATAAAATCAGCTTCTTTTCCTGGTTTAACAAATACTTTTGCGGTGATCATTTTTTTAATGATTGCAGGCTGAACAGATGTTTCAGGCTGGGCAGGGACAGCAGGTGTCTGTTGCTTACATGCCACACCTGCATAAAACATGATAACAAACAGGATCAGAATCTTTGTTTTCATTACGGTTTGATTTTAATGGTAATGGTCAAAAGTAACAATTTTCATGAACTTAACTGATTTTATTGCTTCACCAGTTCCACCCTCCTGTTTTTTGCTTTATCTTCTAAAGTATCATTCGATACAACCGTAGCATGCGATGTAAATCCAATTGAACCAATATGATCCATAACTTTCAGATTTTACAGTCAGCATATTTTGTTTCTGATCTTCAAAAAATATTTCATACCATACATCAAAAAAAATTGTTCTTTAAATTAATTTTATATGAATTAAACAATTGAATAAAAATAAGATACCTTTAACCCAATAAAAGCTAATATTAAAGTGATTAAAGCCGGGACCATACACAAATGAAAGGAGATCACACAAATAAAAAAATGATTTTGACAGCTACATTTTATTCCATTCCAATTTTAAGCTTTTTATTATTAAGCGGTTGTTCAGGATCCTCTATGGATTCACACAATGTTGGTTATGATCCCTATATTGTTCATGACACCGTTCATGCGGTAACTGGGGAGGAGCACAAGGTATTGACGATTCTGTTTTCCCAAAAAAATGGTTGTGGATTATGTGAGAGTCTATCAATTTCAGTAAGATGAGAAAATGAGGTTATTAAAAGTTTCTTTTTTCCTGGAGATTTTTCTCCTTTCCTGCAACGATGGCACTTCTGAAAAATTTTTGAAATCAGCTATTGATGTTGCTGAACAATATGCTGTTAATCAACTAACAGTAAAAGAGAAAAAAATTACAAAAGATGGAATTACTGTTATTGGTTCGGAAGAGAAAAAATATGTTATTGATCCTTCCAAAGTATTCACCGGCAATATTAACGACGACGATGAACCGGATGCCGTAGTTACAATAGTTTCATTTTTACAAAACAGGCTATTGTTAACGGAACATCTGATTATGTTAAATGAAGGAGGTGAACTTATTATAATAAGATCCGTTGAATCTGATATGAGGATACTTGGCCTGAACAACAGAATAATTACAGCAAAGGTGCCAACTCATCCAAGAAGTTCACCACTTCATTATTGTGAAGAATGCCAGGAGATAAGAAATTACCGATATGCTGATGGAGATCTTAAGGAAATAAAATGATTTCCCTTGCATTATTTGCTTATTTGTTTTTTATACACCGGACTGAGAATCCACATTTTATCTTGTCATGACCTCCATAGATCTTACCTGTATTGTAATAGATTCCATGGTTCCATGCCAGCGCATCATTGTATCTGGTTGATGTCCACCAGGCGGCAAAAGAATCACCATTCATCGGAAATTCACCTATTGCCTGCCGGCTTCCACCGGGAAGCGCACTGAATCCAAATTCATCTGTTGTAACCACAATATTGTTATGCCAGTAATCGGCATGGGTACTTTTTATCCTTGCACCGGCAGTATTTGAATCACCCAAAGACATTATCAGTTCAGCCCATTCAGCTTTTGATGGTACGTGCCAGCCTGAAGGGCAGAGTTTCCCCGTTTCAACCGAAAAAAAATTATACAAGGCGCCAAGGTCATTCTTATTTCCAGGATCATTATTAAACCAGCAATATGCCGGTCCGGTTGAATTTGCCCATATCTCATCCTGTACCACGTTCTTTATAGGCGTTCCGTCATTAAGCCGGGTAGTGCTAAGGTTCTCGACCATCCAGACCTGTTTTCCAATTTTTACTGAAGTATACAGGTTACCGTCTGCATCTTTTATAATCTGTCCGGATGAGATACAGCAAACCGAAGTCATCAGAACAAAATGAAGAAAAAATAACAGCTTTGTTTTGAGTGAAAATATCATCCCTATTTAATATTTAACTTAAACACCTTTGCTTTAGAACGGTTAAATCCTGCTATAAGTATTGGAGAATCACCTTCATTTATGAAGATCAGTGATTCCACCATCCCGTGAAGAAGTAATCCGCTTTCGGAAGGAGCCAGAAAAGTAAACCTTTCAGAGCCATGAGGTGTCACTATATTATTATTCAGCATCACAACACCTTTCAGTGCATCATAGTAGCCTGTCGCAAGTTCAAAAGAATGATCATTACCACCAAGAATAATATCCGGTAGAGAATCCTTATTAATATCCTCAACCAGAATCTTTTTGACCGGCGATACCTGTAGCTCCGAAGGAAGTGCTTCCCATCTGAATCTGTCTCCATCATTCCAGATAATACCGCTGGTTGTTGTATTGACTTCAAGTGAAAAATCAATCCTTTTCCTCATATTATTACCAAGGATATCATCAACGGTCGCTATTCCGAATGAGGCATAAGTGGTGAATTTTAAGCTGAAGTAAGGTGACTGAGACCACAATTCATCGAGATAGTTAATCGGATACTCTTTCATTATTCCTGACTGATCAGGAAAGAAGGCTGTAACAAACGGATCGAGATTTCCATCAAGATCAAAATCAATCACATATAAATTCATCGGATACTTTTCACTGGCAGAAAAGCGGTTATTCAATCCGAGGTTTCCTGCTATGTAATCATCATCACCATCGTTGTCAAAATCACCTGCTGCGATCGAGAACCACATCCCCTGCATTTTTTCAATTTCAGGAATAAGCTGTTGCTGCAGATACTTTCCCTGCACATTCTTCAAAACAGCAATTGAATTCCATTCCCTGGTTACCAGAAGGTCAGTCCAGCCATCATTGTCATAATCTGTCCATACAGCATCTGTAACCATTCCCAGATTGAGCTTCGAGGCAGAATCAGTTTTTAAGCTGCCATTCTCATTTAATATCAGCCAGGAGTGATTTGAATAAGGAAACATACCCTTTTTTATTCGGGCACCAATGAATATGTCAGGCCATCCGTCTTTATTGAAATCACAGGTACGGACAACCGAAGCAGGGAATGAAGGCACTGGAAGTTTCATTCTCATAAATGATTGTCCGGTATTCAAATAAACAAAATGTTCATAAGTGCTTTCCTGCAGACTTTCATATCCGCCGGCCACAGCTATGACATCATTATCTCCATCTTTATCCACATCGATAACAGAAAAGTCAGCTTCAGAAAACGGCCTGTTGCCTGTAAGCCCTTTAATATTTGAATTTATGAACTCTTTGCCTTTCCTCAGAAAAACACAAGTAGGCTTTTCATTAGTAGAGCCTGCAATCAGATCAGTTACTCCGTCATTGTCAATGTCACCTGATGAAATCCTTGGGCCAATCTGGGAGTATTTATGAGGGATTGTCTTCTGATTCAGCACATAATCAATAAAATCTCTCTGCTGGTGTTCATATTGCAAAATACTGTCTGTTTGTGTGAACAAAGTCGGTATGATTTTCTTTGCATCCAACTCTTTATCGGAAATCTGTGCATCACCAGCAGATAATGATATAATCTTATTGCACGGTATATCTTTCAAAAAAGTGACTCCTCCCGGGGCCGGCCACGTTATCCTCATTGAATCAATTGTTTTATACTGACCGGTTCCGAAATGCAGAACTGGTGAGACAGAAGAGGCATAACCCCTGCTTAAAAAATTTTCAGAATACTGATATTTACCTCCTGTCCATATTTCAGTTTTAGCACCAACTGCCATTGTATTACGATCACTCCCTTCAAGCTTTATTTCAATAAAGTTTGATCCCCCATCAGAATGTTCCATTGTGGTATTCTGCAAAATAAAAGCGCTGTCATTAAGATTATTAATTACATAGTCCAGGTCGCCATCATTATCAAGATCTGCAAAAGCTGCACCATATGAGAATGAAGGAATATCAGGCAGCCAGTCTGTCCTTTTTCTGAAATCGGTGCAATTGACATTCTCAAATGCCAGGTTTGGTACTTTTATTGCCGGGGCCATTGAGATCAGTACTTCATCTGAAGCATAGGTGCCCTCTGCAATTACTTTGAGTCTTGTCCAGTCTTTATCTGTTTCGTCCCTGGGAAAACCGTTTGAAACAATCAGGTCCTTATCTCCGTCATTATCATAATCGGCAAACAATGGGGACCAGCTCCAATCCGTTGCCGCTATTCCGAGTTTCTGCCCAATCTCACTTAATGGCAGCATTCGTCCGTTAAGGAATCCATTATGGAGATGCAGCATATTTCTTATGTACTGATGTTCAAAACCATATTTTTCATCATTTATATAATAGATGTATGAATACCCATTAATCGATTGCTTCAGCTTATGATACTGCTGAGGCAGCATATCCGTTGTATATATATCAGTATAGCCGTCATTATTGATATCAGCCATATCATTACCCATGGATGATCTTGACTGGTAAGAAAGGTAATATCCTATGTCATTTCTGAAAGTACCGTTTCCCAGGTTTATATATAATAAATCATTGGAAATAAAATCGTTTGAAACGTAGATATCAGGATACCCGTCTTTATTGATATCTCCTACTGCCAGCCCCAGACCGAATCCTTCGTATAAAATACCGGCCTCTATTGTTACATCAGTGAAAGATCCGTCCCCGTTATTCCTGTATAACCTGTCGTTATTTGATGCAGATCCATCTGTTATCTTCTCCCTGTAACTCGTGTTCATCCTCGAGTTTACCGTATTATTTAAAATATACAGATCGGCATCTCCATCAAGATCATAATCAAGGAAAGCTGCGCAGACAGAAAATGAAGTATCTGCAACACCATACTCTTCAGCTTTTTCGGTGTAATGTGGCAATCCGTCAGGACTTTTGCCATCACTGACCCATAGTCTGTTTTTCCTTCTTTCTGGTTCCTTATATCTTGTAGATGTCAAATATATGTCAGGAACTCTGTCGTTGTTAACATCAGCAATTGTAACACTACTGTACCATTGATCATTGCTTAGCCCCTTAAAACAATAAGTGATATCCCTGAATCTGAATTTACCAAGATTGAGATAGACTTTTGAGGAGACCTGATTGCCCGCAAAAATAATATCCTGAAGACCGTCCCCATTAAGGTCTGCGATTCCCACACCAGCACCGTTGTAAATATATTCAAACCTCATCAGGTTGAAGGTATCACTTTCAGATATGGTATTACTGAAGTCGATACCCGAATCAGAAGGATCAATCAGTCTGAATTTGTCAGGAGAAGAACATGCAATAAGAAGAAGACAGATTAAGAATATTACATTCTTCATTAAACCACTCATACGGATAAAAGGTTATTTGTAAAGTCTGAGAATAATAAGGGCTAAATATATGAAATATATCAAAGGTATCCTTAGTACAGGATTCTGTACAAAAGAGAGAGGGTGCCATCCAAAGACACCCTCATTCTTATTCGCTTATTGATCAGGACTACCTGTTCTGCACCAGTTTTCCATTACTTATGTCAATCTGGCGCTGAGGAATAGGAAATGTGACATCTTCAGGTCCGGCAACAGCCGCACCATAAAGAGCTGAACCCCATGGCATTGTTTTCTCATAGGCCAGAATTCTGTTAAGCTCATTAACAGTAATTCCCCACCTGTTAAGGTCGAAATACCTGTGACCTTCCTGGCCAAGTTCAAGCTTCCTCTCCATTCTGAGTGCATATTGTGCAGCGGCTTTATCGGCAAATGCAGAAGTATATTGAGCTATCTGGTAATCAGCAGCATTTGTACCATTTGGCATTTTTACAAAACCGGCCGGGTTTGCAGCTCTGGCTCTTACCAGGTTAATATTGGTGCGTGCACCCTCAAGGTCTCCTGTTTCGATCTGGCACTCTGCAATAAGCAGCAATAAATCTGCATATCTGATCATACGATAACCATTTGCTGTATATCCTGATGTCCAGTTACCAACCTCTGTATAAGTACCCTCCTGTGACTTCTTATAAACCTGTTTTTTAGGACTGTATGGTCCTGAATATGTCTGGTCCCTTATCCAGTCTGTCCCGGTGTGCAGACCCCAGTCCCAGTAAGGAATGCCTCTTCTACCTACAGACCAGTCAAGTCTTGGATCAAGCGGGCCTGTATCAGGAGTATAAGAAGCAGTAACTGCAAGTCCCTGATCATTCTTAACAGGACTGGCGTTATATGTATAGTTTGGCAGTGGCAAACCGGATGCAGTCCTGAATGAGTTTACAAATTCCTGGGTCGGATTAAAGAAACCGCAGCAACCTCCTGGAGAACCTCCTCCTTTATAAGGAAAGTTAAGAACTTCGCCAAAACCACCATTATTTCCACCAGATCCGTCATTAACTGAATACTGAACAGTATAAATTGCCTCTATACCATTTCGTTTTTCAATATCAAATATTTCACCATAGGTAGGAGCAAGTCCGATTGCGGAACCATCAGGTTTTGTACCGGATTTGGCTGAATTAAGATTTGTGAGAGCATTTGTATAGTCCTTGTTCATCTGCATAAGAACTTTCCCAAGAATTACCTTACATACAGTGCCATTCCATTTACCAACAGCACCCATGTTATTGGGGAGCTTTGTACCTTCAGTAATGTCAGCAATAATTTTAGCTTTCACATCCTCAGTATTAGTAGCTTCAGCAGGGTTGGTATCCTCATCTATATATGGAATCTTTTCCCACATTCTCCATGCCTCGAAATGGTACCACCCACGCAAAGCCCTTGCCTGTTGCAGCCACAAATCGGCTTTAGCCTGATCAATCTTCCCATCCTTAAGTGCACCTTCAACAACCATTATAACACTGTTGCATCTTGAAACGGATTCATAAACCTGTCTCCATTTTACATTAAGGTAGGGGTTTGTGGCAGTTTCAGAAAAGGTCTGCAAAGGATTGATATCCTGCTGGTCACCCGAGTCAGTTCCTTTGTTTGATTCCATACCGCGTATTGAACCATAGACCCAGTTGGTAGAAGCTGATCCCCATCCGAATTGCCAGGACATGCCATCCAGCATAGAATAAGCTCCGACAAGTAAGGCTTCAATTCCCTTTTCGTTAGCCAGCAAGCTCTGGTCAAGGCTTCCTGCAGGCTTTACGTCAAGGAAACTCTGCTTGCATGATGAGAAGGAAAGCATCAGTGCAAGTGTCATTATAAATATTGTGTATCTGCTTTTCATATTCTTCATATTTAAATATTAGAAATTGACATTAAGTCCAAACAGGAATTGTTTAACAAGAGGGTAGTTACCACCATCAAATCCAAAGCTTCTGTCATCACCACCCAGTTCAGGATCAAGTCCTGAGTACTTTGTTAATGTAAACAGGTTAACAGCCTGCAAATAACATCTTATTGAACCAATATTAGCCTTGTCTGTTACCGCTTTTGGAATAGTATATCCAAATTGAAGGTTTTTCAGTCTCAGGAATGAGCCATCCTCAATGAAATAGCTGGTATACTGAGTATTTGTTGAGAAGTTGGATATATTAGTCGCTTTCGGAACCGTAGTATTCATATTGGAAGGAGTCCAGCTCTCATTTAAAAGCCTTGTACTCTTCTGTCCCTGGAATGAAGGCCAGAAATCGGTCCACCACTTATTATAATTCAGAATATCGTTACCCTGTGATCCGTAAAGGAATGCAGTAATATCGAAATTCTTATAGGTAAGGGCTAGGTTAATACCGTAAGTGAATTTCGGGTTCGGGTTTCCAATATAGGTTCTGTCATCTGGAGTTATCTCACCATCACCGTCTGTATCCTGGAATCTGAAGAATCCCGGAGCAGCACCATCCTGATCAGCTGCTGATGACACTTCAGAAGCATCACTAAACAAACCAATTACCTGGTAGCCATAGAATGAAGACATCGGATGACCTACTTCATTCCTTGAATAAGAACCGATCCTGGATCCTCCTGAATCGAAGAATTTAATCCCTTCAGCAATTTCATCGATATTGTTCCTGTAGGTGGTCATCACAACTGATCCATCAAAACCAAGGTCACCAAAGTCATTCCGGTAAGACAATTCAAGATCAATACCTGTATTTGACATTGAAGCTACGTTAACATATGGAGCGTCTGCTGCACCTGCAGTACCCGGCAGTTCAACCTGATAAAGCAGATCCTCTGTTTTCTTTGAGTACCAGTCAAACTTAACTCCGATTTTTTCATTAAGAAGAAAGGCTTCAAAACCTATATCAGATGTAATGTTTGTTTCCCATTTTGCATTAAGGTTACCAATTCGTGTCGGACGGAAACCTTGTACGGATGAATTAAAGGTACCATTAATATCATAGAATGATGATCCCGGATCACCTCCATATGAATAGAACTGGTTCTGTGGCGAAACAGCCAGCTGGTTACCCATGGTTCCATATGATCCCCTGATCTTCAGATCATTTATGAAGGTAATATTCTGGAAGAAGGCTTCCTTACTTATACGCCATCCAAGTGAAAATGAAGGGAATATACCATAGCGGTTATCTTCCCCGAATCTTGACGATCCATCACGGCGGACAGTTGCACTTAGCATATACCTGTCCATGAGTGAATAATCGGTCCTTATGAATTGTGACAGAAGAGCTGTTGGTGTATTGAGGCTTGAGTTTGCATTTATGAGGTTTGCTCCGTTATCGAGTGTCCTGAAAAGGACATCATCGGTAAAGTATCCTGCACGGTTTCCTGAAACATTCCGGCCTATGCCGTATTTCACAGACTCATAGCCACCTACAGCAAGTATTTTGTGTTGACCGAAAGTCTTATCTAAGGTAAGAGTGTTCGTCCATACCCAGTCACTACCATACCATGCCCCTTCACTGAAGCTGTTCGTAGAGTTGTTCTCTGAGCGCTCATAAGTCTTATATGAATAGCTTACCCAGTAACCGTTATTAAAGGTACCTCCAATAGTTGATCTGAAATTCAAACCCTTAAAAATATTTATATCAAGATAGGTACTTCCTATAAGCCTCATACTCCAGTTGTTATTATCCTTATTGCGGATACGTGTTGCAACAACATTTTCCGACTGGCCCAGTCGGGGTGCAATACCTGTTCCTCCATATTCCCCTACAAGGAAGGCATGTGTAAGACCATTTGGCACTGCTACTGTCATATAAACAGGAATGATTGGTTGTGTCCTGTAAGATGCCATTTGTATAGGACTGCCTTCATCATTGTTTGAAACACCGTGTCCCGTTCTGTATGCCATTGTAAGATTTTCACCAAACTTGATCCTGTCTTTCATGAATTTGAATTCGGAGTTGAAGCGGACAGTATATTTATTTGCATCTGTATAATTCACAATACCCTGTTGCTGAAGAGCGCCAATCGCAGCAAAAAATCTTGTATTATCTGTACCACCTGAGAGTGAAATATCGTGGTTCTGTGTGAATGCATTTCTTGTGATTGCATCATACCAGTCTGTATCTCCTGCCCAGTTTGGAAGTGAAGGACTGGCTGCTGAAGATGGACCATAAATGGGATGAGTTTCAGAAGTTCCATCATTTTTGTATACTAACCACTGAAGGTTGGCATATCCCTGGGCACTCAGAAGATCCTGCGGCCCTTCCCCCGGATCGAGGAAACCCATATACATACTGTAATTTACCTTGGCGCCCTTGCTTCCTTTCTTGGTAGTTACTATAATTACACCATTCGAGGCTCTTGAACCATAAATGGAAGCAGCTCCGGCGTCTTTAAGCACAGATAATGATTCAATATCGTTAGGATTCAATGAAGATATATCCTGGGTGGGGACTCCGTCAACAATGTACAAAGGATCATTGTTCTCAAATGAACTGAATCCCCTGATCCTTACCTTAGCAGTTTCACCCGGACGGCCATCACCAACAACAGTGACACCAGCTGTACGACCCTGAAGAGAGTTACTTACGTTTCCCGTCGGGATTGCCGTAAGTTTTGCAGGCTCTACAGTGGCTACTGCTCCGGTCAGGTCCCTTCTTCTCTGTGCGGTATAACCTGTAACAACAACCTCCTGAAGCGCTTTAACATCAGCAACAAGAACCATATCGATAGTTGTCTGGTTCCCGACATCAGCTGATTTCGTTACATACCCGATAGAAGAGAATACAAGTGCAACTCCACCTGCAGGTACTCTGATAGAATAGGTACCATCGAGGCCTGAAATGACTCCGATTGTTGTACCCTGAACGGTAATGTTAACACCGGGAAGCGGCCCCTCGCCTTCGGCGGTAACCGTACCGGATATGGTCCTTTCCTGTGCAAATAGAGCACCGGTACTCAGGACCGAGCATACTACAAACAGCGAAAAACGCTGTAACAATTTTAAAATTTGCATAGTTAGTTAAGTGTTAGATTATGGTAAATAAAAGAAAATGCGCCCATCAGCTAAAGTTTAAAATATTACATCAGAAACGTGATCAGGTTTATTGTATAAAATTCGCTCGAAATTATGAAAATTATTTATTAAACAGTCAACAATTTTGTTAAAATTCTTTAACTCTTATAAAGTGATATTTATCACTATTTATCCTATTTATTTTATTTCGAGGATATTAAACTGTACTTTTAATTTAGTTGAACTTAAGATTTTATAATGATGCTGCGAAAACATGTAACTGCACTGATCCTTTTAACAGTTTACATAACTGTTTGCTCTTCTCAGTCAAACAAAACCTATTGTAATCCCCTGAATTTAGATTATGGCTTCACTCCAATTCCCGATTTCTCTGCATGGGGAAAACACAGAGCAACAGCTGATCCGGTAATTGTCAGCTACAGGAATGCTTATTTCCTTTTCTCCACAAATCAATGGGGATACTGGTGGAGTATGGATCTCTTATCATGGAATTTTGTACCCCGGAGGTGAAATAGCACGAATAGAATAAAAGAGTCATTTCTACTTAACTCCAGCCAGGTTTTTCCCTCAGATCACTTCTTTGTTTATTGCTTTACCAGTTCCACCCTCCTGTTTTTTGCTTTACCTTCCTCAGAATCATTTGAAGCAACAGGAGCAAGCGATGCAACTCCATAGGCTTTAAGTCGGTCTGCTGAAATGTCGTAATTTGCTGTTAATGAATTAACAACAGCGTCCGCACGTTCTTTTGAAAGTTTCAGGTTGCTTTCGATATTTCCCACATTGTCTGTATGCCCTACAACATAAAGCTTCAGATATGTGATATTCTTCAGAAGCAAGGCAATCTGGGAAATAGCTTCTGCAGATTTTTCATTTATATCTGATTTCCCGGTCTCAAAATAAATTCCATATACTGCAACATGACCAGTACTGTTGATGTTGTCTCCCATGGCATTTGCATCAGCAACAATTTCTTGTTTCATTATCTGCCTTTCAACTATATTCAGACGATACAAATTGTTATACGATCTTACTTCAAGCCATGTCTCTTTGTCATCCTTCTCAACCAGGATGGTTGACATCTTGTTAAAGTTGTCATCAAACAACACCTTACCCCCGATTTTTTTCAATGCATCCTGGATATTCCTCCTTATTTTAAGTTCTCCGGGTTCCTGTGCTCCGGTTTTAAGTCTATATTCAATATAATACTTATGCCCTTCAATAATATTCGGTTTCTTGTCTGCACCTATAAACTTGTAGCTATTAAATTCAGATTCCTCATAGTTTGATAACCAGAAATCAGGCATGCGGGTAAGCAGAGGATGATCTTTACTGCCTTTGATATCCTGTTGAGGGGCTTGTGAGAAGCCATTAAAAGAAACCAGTATGAGCAGACTACCAATTAAATAACAATATCTTTTCATGTTGTTCAGATTTATTCTACAATATCATAAAGATAATAAACAGACGGAATTTCAAATTCCGTTCCGGTAGTAATATTTATGAAACAACCGGGGATCTCAGAATGAAATAAAAAAGGAGAGAGATTTTGCTATTTGCTTTCTTTATACTCTTTAATCAAGGATTGGAAGACCTCCTTAACTGATGATATCCTTGTTGCCCTGAAGGCATTGCTTCCTGCAAAAGCATATCCGTTTTCAAAATTACCCTTTACTGCATTTATCAGTGCGACAATAATGCAATAAGGGCTTCTTGAGATATCGCAGGTCTTAATGCATTTGAAGGGGCAGCTTTTTGGTTGTTTTTTGCCATCCCTTACTTTCTGTATGAAATTTGAGAAAATGGCTCTGCCGGGCATTCCTACCGGGCTCTTTATTATTTCTATGTCCTTCTCCTCAGCATTGATGTATGCCTGCTTGAATCCAACTGAAGCATCACATTCTTCTGTTGTTACAAAACGTGTTCCCATCTGAACACCTGAAGCTCCCAGCTTCATTATATCATTTATATCCCCGCCTGTATAAATTCCTCCGGCAGCAATAAGAGGTATCTGCTGATTATATTTTCCCTCGAAATGTTTTAGCTCATCAACTATTTCAGGGACAAGTTTTTCAAGCGAAAAATTACCATCGTCTATCTGGTCCTCCTTAAATCCAAGATGACCGCCGGCTTTAGGGCCTTCAACAATTACTGCATCAGGAAGATAGTCATAGTTAGACTTCCATTTTTCGCAAATCACTTTTGCAGCTCTTGCAGATGAAACAATCGGTACCAGTTTTGTGGTGCTGTCTTTTTTCAGAAAAGATGGCAGATCAAGAGGAAGCCCTGCACCGGTGATTATAATGTCAACCTTCTCAGATATGCAGGTCTTAATCATATCTGCATAATTAGTCATGGCAACCATAACATTTACACCTAGGATGCCCATAGTTTTTTCTCTTGCCTTTCTAATCTCCTCCTTAAGACCATGTATACTGGCCTCCAGGAAGTTTCCGGAGAAATCCCTGTACAGCAATCCGAGCCCGGCACTTGAAATAACCCCTACTCCTCCTTCATTGGCAACAGCGGCTGCCAGTCCTGAAAGTGAAATACCAACTCCCATCCCCCCCTGTATTACCGGAACAGCAACGGACAGATTCCCTATTTTTAATGCTTTCATCATTTTATTTCTGATTCTTCCAGCAATGTACAATCCAGATTCGCCGGGAATATAATCAATTATTCAGACCTTTTAACTGAATGTTAAGATTTATCATAAAAATACAAGAATTAAATTTCTGAAAATAAATATGATAATCCGGTTATATGGCTTACATTGTTGCGCTAACAGGCATTATTTCAATGACGCATCCAAATATGGCTGAATAAAGTGACATAAGTACAATAAAATTGTCGTCTTACCATGTATAAACGTATTTCTGAATAAACGGGGAAGTTCATATATTTATATGGTTTAATTCAAAACTGTATACGTTTTATTATGACAACACCCAGGGAAGACCTTATAAAAGCCCTGCGAAGAAAGAGTCCGCGGAAAGTACATGTTGATTTTGTATTCTGCCCCTCACAGACAGATAGTTTCAGGAAAAAATTCGGCCATGAGGATTTTGAAACTCACCTGGGTCTCAGTCACAGGAAGATTGAAATACCTGTAAAAAGGAATTATACTGACGGACAAAAACATTTTCCCAGAGAGATCCTTCCTGAAAGCACTGTTTTCGATGAATACGGAATAGGACACTCCAAAGGATCAGAACTGGCATTCCATATGACAAGGATGCATCATCCACTCAAAGGTGCCTCATATGATGAAATTCTTAACTATCCCTATCCTGAGGTTGACACATCGCTTCTTTCCGATTTCAGAAATAGAATTCAAAAAATTCACAATTCCGGCCTTGCAGCTTTCGGCTTTATGCAGATGACAGTATTTGAAGCCTCCTGGTATCTCCGTTCAATGGAAGAGCTGATGATGGACATGCTCACGGAAAGCATGGAAGGAACATTGCTTCTGGATAAAATAACCGGGTTCGCATGCTCAAAAGCCAGGGAATATGCTCTTGCCGGAACCGATATCCTTTCACTCGGAGATGATATTGGCACCCAGAATTCACTGATGATTGATGTCGGCACCTGGGAAAAATGGCTTCAGCCAAGACTTAAAAAAGTAATAGATACTGCAAGGGAAATAAATCCTGACATTCTGATCTTTTATCATTCATGCGGTTTCATTACCCCGTTCATTGATAAACTGATTGAAACAGGGATAGATATCCTGAACCCTATCCAGCCGGAATGCATGGATTTCAATGAAATATATGACCGTTTTGGAAACAGGCTGTCATTCTGGGGTACCCTGGGAACACAGCAGCTTCTTCCCTACGGGACCAAAGAAGAAGTAAAAGCAGTTGCCCTTTCAAGGCTTGAAAAATGCGGTAAAAAAGGAGGTATTGTGATCGGGCCTACACATATGGTTGAACCCGAAGTACCCTGGGAAAATCTTGTTGCTATTACTGAGGCAGCCAGAGAATATGAAATAAAGAATGGATTAGTTTCATGAAATTCTCAATAGCAGATCTGATAATATTTGGAACCTATTGCCTGATAATTATCGGTGCAGGGACCTGGATTTCGATAAAAGTTAATCGCCGGAAGGATTCTGTAAACTATTTCTTTGCGAGTAATACACTGCCGTGGTATATTGTTGGCAGTTCAGTTATTGCTGCAAATATCTCAGCTGAGCAGTTTGTCGGAATGTCAGGTTCAGGATTCGCAATGGGTTTAACCATAGCCACATATGAATGGCTGGCTGCAATTATGCTGATAATGGTGGCAATCTGGTTTCTTCCTGTCTTCATAAGAAAAAATATCCGTACAATGCCACAATTTCTTGAAGAGAGGTATGACAGCAGGATAAGGACAATACTGGCTGTCTTCTGGCTCTTTCTTTTTGTATTCGTTAACCTGACCTCCATATTATACCTGGGAGCATTGGCACTTAAGACTGTATTCGGTATTAACCTTCAATATGCAATTGCCGGACTGGCATTGTTTTCACTCCTGCTAACGGTAGGTGGCGGCTTAAAAACAATTGCGAATACTGATGTGATACAGGTTTTATTTCTTATCCTCGGCGGACTTACAACCACATGGCTGGCTCTTGATACTGTTTCATCAGGGGAAGGTGTCATAAAAGGATTCTCCCTGATGATGGAAAAAGCTCCTGAAAAATTTCACATGATACTTCCGGCTTCTGATCCTAACTATAAATATATGCCAGGCATCAGATCAATACTTGGAGGCATCTGGATAGCAGGAATTTACTACTTCGGGGCAAACCAGTATATCATTCAGAAAGCGCTTGGCGCCAAAAGCCTACGTGAGGCTCAGAGAGGTCTGGTATTTGCAGCCTGGCTAAAACTTATAATCCCTGTGCTCGTTGTCCTTCCCGGAATTGCAGCATTTGTTCTTAATGCTGATATCTCCAAACCTGATGAGGCCTATCCATGGCTTCTTCACAGATTTGTGCCGTCAGGCCTGAAGGGTTTTATTTTTGCAGCTCTTATTGCAGCAATAGTATCATCGCTGGCAGCCATAATAAACAGTGCATCAACAATTTTTTCAATTGATATCTGTAAAACCCACTTCTGCAGGAATATTACAGAATCCGGTCTTGTAAATACCGGTAGAATTTCAAGTATTGTAATGGTTCTGGCCGCATCACTTCTGGCTTCAACACTTACAGGTATTAACCAGGTGTTTCAATTCATTCAGGAATATACAGGTCTTGTAAGTCCGGGGATAACGGCACTATTCATTTTAGGAATCTTCTGGAAGAGAACCAATTCAAATTCGGCATGGATCGGAGTCCTGTTAACATTGCCGGTACCTCTCGTAATCAAATGGATCTTTCCTTTATTGCCATTCCTCGACAATATGGCAATTTCATTCCTGATAATCTCAGCCGTAATGATTACAGTTACACTTTTTGATAAAAGATTTATTGCAAAATCCAGCGGTTGGGAGTTGCCTGAAAAAGTTTTCAGAAATGATGATAAAGTATTTCTCTGGACAGCAGGCGGAATACCTGTTGTCCTGTTAATCCTTTACATTGTATTCTGGTAGATAAATTGATGAATAATAATATAATGCTGATTATGAATAAATTACAACCTGTTCTCTTTCTATCACTTCTCCTGAACATTTCCTGCTCGCATAATGAAGCCTACAGAATAAAAGGGGTGAAGGAACCTGTTATCAGTCTGAACGGAAAATGGGAAATCTGCACAATAGGATATGATGAGGTTTCCAGGGTGTCACCCGGATTGCTGAAGTGGAATGGAATTAATGTCCCGGGCGAAGCCATGATGCAGGGTATTCCCGTGAAACACGATCACCCATTTCTTTACAGAAAAGAAATCATGATCCCTGCTGATTTTAAGGACAAAACAATAAAGGTCAGGTTTGAAGGTGTATACAGTTATGCAAGGATCTGGATAAATGACAACTATGTAAGAGATCACCACGGAGGTTTCACAGCATGGGAATGTGATATTACTCCTTTTGTAAAATCGGGTGAAAAAGCATTACTATATGTTGAGGTTACTGACAGGGCAGACGAAATATCCTTTGCGAGTGGTTATGCCAAGCATCAGATAGGCGGGATACTGAGAAATGTAAGTCTGCTTGCCTTACCTTCCAACTACCCTGAAAATATTGTGATTACAACCGACTTTGACAAAGATTTTAAAGATGCAACCCTTACTGTGAAAGGATTAACAGTAAAAGAGACGGAGAATGCAAAAGTTCAGATTGAATTATTTGATAATCAGAATTCCCGCATTTCACTTGGTGAATCATCCTCAGAGGTAAAAGGAAGAGAATTTGAGATTAGCAATACTGTCATATCTCCAATTAAATGGGATGCGGAACACCCTGAGCTTTACCGTCTGAGGATCAGCTTTTTTGATGATGGGAATGAAACATGGAGCAAGGAATTTATGACAAGCTTCAGGGAAATATCAGTTGAGGGCAACAGGTTCCTGGTAAACGGAAAACAGGTGAAGTTAAGAGGTGCGTGCCGTCACGATATCCATCCTTTGCTGGGAAGACTCACCACTCCCGAATATGATCTGAAAGATGTTCTACTAGCAAAAGAGGCAAACATGAATTTCATCAGAACATCACATTATCCTCCCGGCGATAAATTCCTCGAATACTGCGATAAATACGGGATATTTGTGGAATCAGAAACAGCGGTTTGTTTTGTCGGATCTCACAGGACTGCAGATTATTTGCCCGGATCATCTGAAAACGACCCGGATTTTACGGCCAGGTATATTTCCCAGTTAAAAGAGATGGTTGACAATAACCGGAATCATCCTTCTGTAATCATGTGGTCGATTGGCAATGAAAATACATTCGGATCAAATTTTAAGCTCTCTTATGACTGGGTTAAAGCAAATGATCCTACGCGGCCGGTAATTTACAGTTACCCGGGTCAGGTGCCTGATTCTCTGAAGGTATATGATGTGATAAGTATGCATTATCCCGGCACAGATGGCAACATGGAGCAATACGGTATGCCAATCAGATCATTCGGCCATGATAAAATGCCGGTGTTGTTTGATGAGTGGGCACATGTTCCATGCTACAACCAGGAAACAGTTAAGGAAGATCCGAATATCAGGGATTTCTGGGGAATGAGTCTCGATACCATGTGGCAGAAAGTCTTCGAAGCTGACGGAGGTCTGGGTGGGGCGATCTGGTGTATGGTTGATGAAACATTCATGCTTCCGGAAGATCTTCCGGGGTATAATGAGTGGTGGGGCAAACTGGACAAAAACGTAATTCCCGCAAATTTTACCGGGCACACAATCGGATATGGTGAATGGGGGTTTATTGATACATGGAGAAGAAAGAAACCTGAATTCTGGAGTGTAAAAAAGGCATATTCACCAATAAGAATAATCAAGACAAGAGATTTTGACTTTAATGCGGCGAATACTCTGGAAATCCCGGTCTATAACCGTTTTGATTTTACAAATCTCAATGAGATAAAACTGAAAGTCACATCTGAGGGGAAATCATTTGATGTTCAGCTGCCGGATATTCAGCCTCATAGTAAAGGTATAATCACCATGAATAATCAAATCCTTCCTGATAACGGGAAGCTGATTCTGGAATTCTCTGACAAAAACGGTAGTATAATAGACTATTATGAACTGCCAGGAACTGAAACAAATCCAGCAGAAAATAATGGAACCGGCATTACCGGACTAATTTCTGAAGGCAACGAATACCTGGTTAAATGCAATAACGATCTGGTATTTCATATTGACAGGAATACAGGTCTCTTTACATCATTTGAGAACAAGTCGGGGAAAAAGAGCTTCAGCGGTCCTTTTATCAACTTCAGGGTGCTTGGTGAGCAGGTAAATTATTCCTCATTTTTTATATCTGACATCTGCACTAACTGGAAATTGAGACAGGTGAAAGCGGAACAGACAACTAATGATGTAACAGTTACCATCAACGGAGAGTATTCAGGAAATATAAAGGCCGGCTTCAGAGTAGTAATCTCAGCTGACGGAAGATTCACCACTGAATACAGTTCCAGTGGCTTACCGGGTAGCTTAATACGTGAAGCCGGAATAAGGTTCCTGTGTGACAATATGTTTGATACTCTTTCATGGGAACGAAGTACCTACTGGCCCGGGTATCCCTCTGATCATTTATCGGCCACTGAGGGTACTGTTCCCCTATTCATACCTGAAAACACCATTTACAGGCAGGAACCGGCAAAAGACTGGAGTTATGACAAGAAGAGCTTTTTCTATAATAGCACTTCAGATGAAACTGAAAGCCAGCTTGTTAATATTGCAAGGTCGACAAAAGAGGATATATATAAATACATTCTTAAGATCAGATCAGGCGGAAAAGTGACAGTCCATGGAAGAGGTGATAAAACATGCAGAATAGTTCAGTCAGATGACAGGATAATCCTCATGGTTAATGATATTACCGATTACCCGGATATTGCATGGGGAAACTACTCTGCAAGACTTACGGCTGATAAAATAATGTCAGGAAAAACAGTTATATCGCTGGAATGATTCAGTCTTAATCAGCAAGAATCAGAATCCCTGATACTTTTGGAGCATTTGCAGCAGCTTCAGCAGGATTATCGTACCCGGTACATTTAATATTGTTTTTCAGAAAGAGTTATATACAGATCATCGTCCTTGCTGCTGATAAAAAGATCAGGTCTGGAACAGAAAGAAAAAGCCAGAACCGATAAAATGAATATCACCCCTAATTTGAAAATTATATCTACTCTTAGAGGCGACTTAAGCAGATTCAGCAATTTGAAAAGTACTGCATGTCGAATTAATTCCAGCCTAAGGTCGGTTTTCTTGCAAGAAGAGAGTTAAAAAGTTTCCCCTCCTTTTGAAGGAGGGGTGTCCCGACACATCAGTGTCGGGACGGGGTGGTTGATTATTATTTACGGTTGATTCATTATTATGGTTCAAAACTTTTCGTATCTCACTTTTAATGTATTCAGGATCCTGGAATACAAATCTGTTTTCAAACCTCAAAACAGTGAATCCTAATCTCAACAGATACTTATCTCTGTTTTCATCTTTTTGTATCTTATGATATTCTCCATGCAGATCCCCATCAAGTTCAATGATAAGATTTTCTGAAGGACAACAAAAGTCAGCAATATAACTGCCAATGCTGTATTGTCTTCTGAATTTTCTTCCGTCCAGCTTCCTGGATTTTAACATATCCCATAATGTAGCTTCAGCCGAAGTGGAACCCTTTCTTAGAGATGATCTGAAAGATTTAAGATCCTTTCTATTGAAGAGGTTATTGTTATTCATAGGTACTAAGATAAACAGAATTGAATGAATCAACCACCCCGGCCGGGAAGCAAACTTTGTAAACATCAGATAATCAACAGTCCCGGCCACCCCTCCTTCAAAAGGAGGGGAAACTTTTGATGTCACTCACCTTTTACAAAATATCCCTTAGCTTGACGGCTAAGCCCCCCTGGGGGGTTGGGGGTAAATAATTATGTGCTTGACAGTCATATTATTTCGGCTCCAATCAATAACAAGCCATACTCTTAATTACCGGCACACCGACAGATTCAGTCACCTCAAGCTTAACAGCCGAGCATCTCTCTTTTTTGATAGTCTCTATTCTTTTGTGTCCAATGCATGATCCTGTTGCCAGCAGTTTCCATTTCCCGTCAACCTGCCCAGACAGTTTGTATTCCCTTACATTTTCACCTTTGGTAATGTCTTCACTGATCACAACATATGAGACTTCAGCAGGAGACTGTAATTGCAGACTGATTTCCTTTCCTGATCCTGATATATTTGCGAGAGGTTTACCAAATTTGCTTTTTATAAGATCTCCAAATTCTGTCATTCTTTTTACATCTGCATCAGGGACCAGTCCGCGGTCATCTATAACTACACCAAGAAGCATATTCGTATTCCTGCCCACACTTTTGCAGTACTTATCAAGGAGCTCACTGAGACTTCTCATTTTACTGTCCTGGTCATTATGCCAGAACCATCCGCCCTGGAAGGAAGAGTTAAGACGAAGAGGAAAATCTGACTCTCCGGGGCACCAGAATAATCCTTCAGGATTGCCATTCAGCCCTTTTATTTCAATAACACCGGAGGCAGAGGTTGTTGAATCGGCTCTTGACCAGCAGGGATAAGGAGCCACGCCTTCTTCATTTCCCACCCACCTGATGTTATTTTCATAACCAAATGGTCCCTGGAAGGCAATTGCCTCAGGCTGGTACTTTTTCAGCAATGCCAGAACGTCGAAACCACCTTTCTCCACGGGTAATACTCCTCCGTCAAACCACACTTCAAACAGGTCGCCATACTGTGACCACAACTCCGTCAGCTGCAGTTTAACTATCTCATTGTATTTTTTCTGCTCCTCCCGATCACCTGAAACTACCTTTCCCGGATTATCCACCTTAAGGTAACCATTAGCCGTTGTACTTGCATAGATTCCGGGTTTTACTCCGTACTTCTTGCAGGAGGCGATAAAATCCTTTACTATATCACCCTGACCGTTTTTCCATGGAACATTCTTCACACTATAATCATGAGCATTTGTAGGCCAAAGGCTGAATCCGCTGCAATGCTTTGCCACCAGCACCACATAAGCAGCTCCTGCAGCTTTTGCCGATCTTATCCACTGATCAGTGTCAAGCTCTTTTGGATTGAATATTGAAAGATGGGGATGATAATTCCAGTCCTTTCTGAAATCATATGAAGGTTCAAATACAGGCATATCGAAATGAATCAGAACTCCTATCTCCGATTCTGCCCACTTTACCTGTGCTTCAGAGGGAAGAACCAGCTGGGCAGGGAGTAAGTTGAAAATTAAAAAAGTAAGGAATACTGCGATTGCTGAATTTCTGATCTTTCTCATCGAATAGGTCTTATTTTATCTCATTCATATCTTAGTGTCTCAACCGGATTTCTCCTCGCTGCTCTTAATGACTGAACTGAAACTGTCATAAATGTAACAATAAATGCTGTAAATCCGGCGGCAGCAAAAATCAACCAGCTTAGTGATATTCTGTAGGCAAAGCTCTCCAGCCATATGGATATAAAGTAATATGACAGCGGAATGGAGATGATAATGGAAAGTATTATCCATTTTAAGAGATCACGGTTGAGCATAATCATTACCTCAAGTGAAGTGGCTCCGTTTATCTTTCTTATTCCAATTTCCTTTGTGCGCCTCTGTGTTGTAAGAAGGGTCAATCCGAGCATACCCATTGAGCAGATGAACAGTGCCATGAATGTGAAGACAGTGAGAAGTCTTTCCTGCAGTAGTTCTGATCTGTAGACATCCTCATATATGGACCCGATATATTCATATTGAAAAGGATACCCGGGGTATGTTCTTTCCCATACACTCTTAATGTCGGCAAGTGCCCTGTCTTTATCTCCGGGATTGATTGATATTACGAAATTTATCAGCCATAATTCATCCATTTTAAATAAAACCAGAGGCTCAACAACTTTTTTAATACTAGACAGGTGAAAGTCTTCCACCACTCCGATAATCTTTCCGGAGGGCAGATCTATCCCTTCAATATTGGTAATCAGTTTAAACTCACGACCTGTAATTTCAGAAGGATTTGAATAGTGCAACCTTTTCATTGCAGTTTCATTTATTATATATTCTCCTGAACCATTGTGGTCAATAATATTTTCAGAAAAATTGGTGCCTGCAAGAAAATTCAGACCGAATACACTGGCGAATGAGAAATCGCAGGGAAATACCCCTATATAATTATCAGCCTTGTTTGTCTCATCATTCACATAGCCTTCCATTCTGAATTCAAACATGTCGTTTGCCTCGCCTCCCGGAGGTTCGAACATAGCAGAAACTGACCTCACCGAACTATATTTCAACAGCTCTTCCTTGAAAACCCTGAATTTCTTCTGGATAGTGGTATGCAGATCTCTCATGCAAATCAGGTTTTCATTTTTGCTGCCCATACCCTGATCCAGGGCATAGCTTGTCTGTTTCGTGATTACCAGTACTGAAACAATGAGTGCAACTGAAATAGTGTACTGAATAACAATTATTCCTTTGCTGATCCCTTTCCTCCTGATATTAATATTACCGGTGAAATCAGACTTTTTCTTTATAGTTTCAATACCTTGTCTGATAAGTGGTAATATACCTGCCAGGATGCCCAGAATACCAAATATCAGTAAGCAAATAGTAATAAATATTGAATTATCCTTTAAAAGATCAATGCCATACAGATTTATTACAAAACCATTGGCAACAGATGCAATAAACCCTCCCGGCAATAATGACAGGACTACAATAATAATACCTTCTATTAAAAAATACTTAAAAAGCCTCATACCGGAGGCACCACATACTTTACTGATGAAAAGATACTTATCACTGAAACCAGCCATTCCGATATTCAGATTAGCATAGTTTGCCAGGGCTGTAAGCAACAAGATCAGAGCAGCTATGGAGAAAGCATAGATAACCGACATATTGCCGTTTGGTTCGATCTCCCTTAATTTATTTGAGTGCAGATGAATATCAGACAATTTCTGCAGATGCAGGACTAATTTACTTACATCGGAATTGACATCAATCCTGTCTGCAAAAAAATCTTTAAATCCCCGGGCTATCTTTTCAGGATCAGCCTGGTCTCCCAGCAGAAGGTATGTCCAGGCCCATCCGTCAAGTGAAGTTTTATCAACAGGTGATACTAAAATTTCAGGATGAAAGTGACTGGCCCTGGGAAAATCTTTCATCACCCCTTTTATTGTAAATTCCGTATTCTTCCCGTAGAACTGGCCTTCAGGCAGGACCAATATCTGTCCTGAAGGATCAGCCTGTCCAAATACTCTTCGGGCAAAGCTTTCAGAAACAATCATCGACCCCGGACTATTTAATATTTGTCCTTGATTTCCGTTGATAAGTTCGCAGTCAAAAACACTGAAAAATGTACTGTCACATTCAAATGCCTGGTCAATAAGAATGAAGTTTTCCTTATGTCTCATTACACCTCCCCTGATCGGAGCCAGTCTCACGTACTCCTCTATTTCAGGAAAATATTCCTTCATTCCGGGAACGAATCCGGCATTGCTTACCCTGGCAAAATGTTTTCCTCCGATAATTGTCTCATCAGTTACTGTAAGTCTGTAAATCCTTTTCCGGGCCTTATGAAAAGAATCAAATGTCAGTTCGGATTTTAGAAACAGTGCAATCAGCAAAACACCACTCAATGCAAGGCTTAATCCCAATACTTTGACAAGATTAAGAAATGGCCTTTTAAGAAGATTCCTTATAATAAATATCAGGATCACAAATTTCTATTGATACCCTTGCAGTTTGAAAATACTTCTGAGCACAAAAGTGTTACTCCAATTCAAAAATTACTGATAGAGCCTTACCCAGTCGACGGTCATACTGATCGGAAGTTCTTCAGGACGGGAAATGGGTCCGGGCCATTCATGCTCCATCTGCTGATCAATTATCAGGTAGAAAGGCTGATCAAAGGGCCACTGATATGTACCTGCCCCGGGTACCTTTGGATACTCATAAGATGGTACTCCGTTTATGGCATATACCAGCTTGTCGGGATACCAGCTTACGCTGTATACATTATATCCGGTGGTGTCGATTTTGGCTGTGGTTGACTTTTTTGGTTCGTTTTGTTTTAATGTGATTGTATAATGGTTGTGTGTAGTCTGATAACCGAAGTCATCATGATTGAGTTTTTCGAGAATGTCCATTTCACCATTATGCTGATCAGGATAGATATCCTTTTCCGACAGCATCCAGATTGCCGGCCACATACCCCAGGCCTGATCAAGCTTTGCCCTGATCTCAATACGGCCATACTGGAAAGCAAATTTCCCCCAGGAATATATTCCGCCTGTAAGGTATGGACGGGGATCTCCGGTAAGTGAATCGGGATTTATAATTCCCATCAGCTTAATATTTGTATCATCAAACAGCACAACACGCGGATCGATAGCTGTAATGTACCTGAAACAGTTCTTTACCTCTCTCCATTTTTCAACCGGGACTTTCCATTTAGGTGTTTCAAACAGCCCTATCCTGCTCCAGGTTGTGGTATCGAGCGAGCCGGTAGTAAAATCGTCTTCCCATACAAGCTGCCAGTCAGTGGTCTGGTTTCTCCGTTCTTCTTTCTGAACGTACATGTAGCCATCCTTTAATTCGTATGGCTTATTATCACAGGAAATGACAACCAATAAAGTCAGTGCCAGAATTACCTTAACAGAACTATTATACATTTTCATGGAATTTTGTTAATTTAGAAATCTGAAATTAAAAAAGAAGTATCTGGTTTGATTTATTCATTAATATTCATAATACACTGTGTACCTTTGTGTTCCTTAGTGAATTTCTTTGTGATACTTTGTGGTTTTAAAATATTTAACCACAAAGGACCCAAAGGATTCACAAAGTATATGAAATAAACAGATTAAAGTTAATAGTTAAATTTTACTATTTATAATCCTTTTAAATTTAATAAGAAATTCTCAACAAAATCATTTTATCATCATGAAAAAATCACTTCTGTATCTCACTCTAATTACAGTAATTTCAATGTTTACTGTATCATGCGAACCTGAGGAAGAGGTATCTTATGATCAATCGCTTCTTATTGGAAAATGGAAGTCAGGCACCCTGTATTACAAATACCTGGCTGACGGGACCGGAGGAACCTGGGACACCGCTGATGATGTAACTGAAGCTGAAGCACAGGCCTTTACCTGGACACTGGTCAAGGACCAGCTTACCCAAATTCATATTTTACAGATCGGAGGCTCGGTACCAAAGGTCTATACTGTTACAGAATTAACAGCAACATCATTGAAATATAAGGATGATTTCAATGTCAGTTATTCATTCACCAAAGTGCCCTAGCAAGAAATTATAGCAGCCATTTTAAATTCACAAGGTAAATTCCCCTTCAATGAAAAAGGTCTTAAAAATCCTTATGCTATTCATTGTCTCCCTTTTGACAATTGTTCTGATTGTGGTCAGTATAGCACTATGGTTGGTTTTCACACCTGAAAGACTTACTCCGATTGTCCGGAAACAGGCAGACAAGTATATTACATGTCAGTCAGAACTTGGAGAAATTGAACTTACATTTTTCAGCACATTTCCCAATTTCGGATTGAGGGTTAGCAACTTCTCCCTTATTAACCCGGTGGAAGGAGCTCAGTCTGACACACTTGTCAGAGTAAATGAATTAACGGGTATTGTGGATGCCAAAGCCTGGTGGAAAAACAATGAACTTATACTGATCGGTCTCGAAATGAAGGATGGAACAATCAATGTATGGGCCGACAGTACAGGTAAAACCAACTATGATATATTTATTGCGGATACTGTTCAGACAGAAGTTGTTGTTGAAGAATCCGGGTCAATTACCCCTGATATCGATATCCGCAATATTGCCCTCAGCAACATCGATATAAGTTATACAGACCTCTCACTTAAGATGAATTCAGAGATCCGGGCTCTGAATACAGAAATCTCAGGTTTTGTTAAAACGGACAGCATCAGCGGCAATATTGAGATTGAAAGTCCATCAGTATCGCTGGAATATGGTGGAGAGAAATATCTTCAGAATACATCATTCTCCCTTGATATGCCTCTTGATTTCAAACCATCAAGGCAATTAATTGGAATAAAGGAAGCATCGGTATCTGTAAACAGTCTTGAATTATTTCTTAACGGGACGATAGAAAACGACACAGTAAGCAAAAATCTCATCACTGATTTAACCTACAAACTTGAATCATGGCCGGTCAAAAATATTGTTGCACTTGTCCCTCCATCATTTGATTCCTATCTCAAAGGAATTGAAACAGATGGACTTTTATCATCCCAGGGGCATATTCAAGGAATCATGAATGATTCGGTGATGCCTCTTATGGATATAAGTCTTGAAATGAAGGACGGAACTCTGAAATATTCAGGATTCCCGTTACCTCTTCATGATCTTACCGGAAAAATCGCATTGCATACCGATCTGAAAACTGACTCGATATCCTATCTGAATATTAGTCAGTTTACTGCAAAAACTCCACGATCCTCAGTAAAAATTTCAGGAAATGTAAAACAGCTCTTTTCTGATATCCGTTGTGATCTGAATACAATTGCATCACTCAATACAGATGAATTTAATGGAATGATCCCGGACAGTCTGGATATGAAAGTCAAAGGACTGATATCCGGCAATATCAGGTCAGCTTTCACCTTAAGCCAGCTTGAAAAAATGCAGCTTGAGAAGATCAGATTATCGGGGTCACTCAGACTATCGGAATTCCAGGCATATTATGACAGCATGACAATTAAAACTGATAAGTCAGACATAGAATTCGCTCTCCCTAATAATAAAGCTTCTTCAAAAAATACCCGGTTTGCCTTTGCAAAAATCACTTCGGATAATCTTACAGCCGCAATGGAGGGCAGCTTTAATGCTTCACTGGAAAACAGTTCCTTAACACTTGAAACATCTGATGCAAGAGATACAACAAGGATCCCAGACCTGATCTGTTCTTTCAGTATGAACTCATTGTCAGCCGTAATGGATACAATAAACCTGGATATTTCAAAACCATACGGGAAAGTCCTTATTTCACCAAGATCAGGATCTCCTGACCAGCCTGCTATTACTTTATCCTATAACAGTGAGAATCTTAAAACGGTGGCAGGCCAGAGTTCTGTTGCAGTCAACAGGATCAGCATTAATACTGACATCCTTAATGACAATAACCAGAAGGATATCTTCCTTCAGTGGATGGCAAGGGGATCCCTCGAGCTCGAAGAAGGTCTTATACATATGTCAGGAGTGACATATCCTGTTGAGATCCCGTCAATTAAGATGAATTTCGAACCTGAAACATTCCATATTAAAGAGAGTAAACTGGTTATTGACAAATCCGATTTTCAGCTTACCGGAAATCTCAACAATATTCTGTCATATTACAGGGGCGACTCAATATTAAGGGGAGATTTCAGTTTTGTTTCCAATACAACGGATGTAGCCCAATTGATGGCGCTCACAAGCGGGCTCGGCGACACTGATACATTAAGTGCTCAAACTCCTGATACTGTGTCTGCTGATACATCCTATGCCGGACCATATATGGTGCCAAAAAACATAGACCTTTTTCTCACCACCAATATCAGGACAGCTGTAATGGGACCCGACACTGCCACCAATATCATCGGAAGTGTTCAGATCCATGATGGCATACTGGTCCTTGACAACCTCTCCTTTAAAACACCGGCGGCAAGGATGCAGATGACGGCTATGTACCAGACACCAAGGAAAAATCATATATACCTTGGACTGGATTACCACATGCTTGATATAGAAATTGAGAGATTAATCTCGATGATCCCGGATATTGACACCCTAATGCCTATGCTGCGGTCGTTCAAAGGGAAAGCTGAATTCCATATCGCTGTTGAAACTTATCTGGATTCATTGTACAATCTTAAAAAATCAACAATACGGGGTGCCTCCTCTTTAAAAGGCGCCAATCTTGTGTTGATGGATGGAGAAACTTTCAGTGAGATTGCAAAAACACTTAAGTTCAGCAAACATGCTGAAAATAAGGTAGACTCATTATCAGTTGAGTTTACAATCTTCCGGAATGAAATTGACATTTATCCATTCCTGATTGTCATGGACAGATACAAGGCAGTTATTGCAGGACGCCATAATCTTGATATGAGTTACGACTACCACATCTCAGTGGTTGACTGCCCTGTACCGATAAAGCTGGGTGTGGATGTAAAGGGAACCGAAGAGGCTATGTCATATAACCTTGCCAAGTGCAGATATGCGGAATTTTACCGTCCTGCATCACGAAGAGCAGTTGAGAACAAGCAGTTAGAACTGAGAAAACTTATCCGCGAAGCACTTACTCAAAAAGTGAAGAATTAAATATTAACAGCGGGGTCCTGAATTGCACTTATACAACAGGTTTCATCCAGATTAACTGCTGATCGATATTTTCATGAAGTTTATACTTCTTAATATGGTCAGCTATTCTCTCACCCACAATATCAATTTTATTCAGATCGGCTTCGCCAAGA
>Ga0129298_10000038_pt1 | contig 39270 bp, 41 predicted proteins | sample I19B2metaG_FD_94707 | JGI IMG/M metagenome (GOLD analysis project Ga0129298, IMG submission 94707) | Lake sediment bacterial and archeal communities from Gulf of Boni, Indonesia to study Microbial Dark Matter (Phase II) - ​I19B2 metaG | ecosystem: Environmental > Aquatic > Freshwater > Lake >... | reverse complement strand
TGTCAGTATCCCTTGTTGAAAGTCCAAAGCCTTCACTGACCATCCCTATCTCAGAGGGAGCCTTCACGGAAGCTTTCCCCTTTCCGCCGCAGACGACCAGCCCGAACTCCTCTTGGTCTAAGGTGCTTTTCAGAACACCTGTGAGAACAGTTGTGACCCCTGAAGAGTGCCAGTCATAGCCTAGGACGCAGCCCAAGGCCTGAAACCAGTACGGATCGGATATTCTTTGAAGAAAGACGTCGCGCCCATACTCGTCAAGGATAACGGCGACAATTTCCCTTGCTAGCCCCATCATCCTCTTTACTAGCCACTGAGGAGCTTTCCCCCCGTGAAGCGGAAGTTCCGCGAAACCCGTTCTCTTCAAGGCTTCCACTGAGTATTCTCTAGGGGATTCTGCAGGAATATGGGTGTTGTAGCCTTTAAGCTTGACTCGCTCCCCATAACTGAGCGGCGTGATCTACCTGCTTAGCAAGCGTCCTTCGCGGTCGATCTCTCTGTACCGGATTCTAGTCGTGGAAATGGGAACATGGTTCTCAGCTGGAACCATGTCTATCACGATCACCTCTAACGGCAGCAATCCGTTCCGTCTTCTCACCTGGTTTATCTTAAGAGCTACTGGCTCCGTCTCTCTGCTGACCACTATGGCTTGCTGCTCGATACTCGTGGCAGCTGGTCCGTATGCGTCGTCCAAGGGGATGATCTCGGCTCGGTTTAGAAAGCCTATTTTCTCAAGGAAACCGACCAACTCCTTCTCCCTTTCCTCGTAGGTGGCAATTTCATGACCTTTTCGTATTTTCTCCCCGAACTTATCTGTGACCAAACCTATCAGAACCCGATCTCCCGATTCAAAAGCCTTCATCAGCAAGGCGCGGTGACCTCTGTGAAATTCATCAAAGGTTCCGCCGAGACCTACAACTTTGAACTTCCTCTTCAAAGCTTGGCCGCTTATTTTCCCGCGATGTGGCATATCTAGACATTCCGTGAGATGTTGAGCCGTTTCTATTTATTACTTGCCTTCAGAGAGTATGTACCTGTATAAACATTTCATAGGAAATCCAGAAATAGCGGATGCACAACAGAATCCTGATACCTCATCCGTGCGTCATGGCTTCGATTCTTAGGAAGGTAGGTGAAGAATGGAGAAGATGGCTTCTGCTGGGGAAAATTCGGAAGAGCCTAGATCCCAAGCTCTGACGCTTTCGTTGATCTCGATCAGTGCAGCACTCTACGCCGTTGCGATCGCGGTCACCTCGCCCATCCCTACTCCGTGGGGAGTTGGCCACTTCAGACCGGGTGTGGTTGTGCCTGCCTTCTTCGCAGTGGTTTTCGGCCCAATTGTGGGCGGAGTAGGTGCAGCTATAGGTACTTTCTTAGGTGATTTCGCTTTGTCCTTCTTCGGTTTGACAACACCGTTGCTGAGCCTCATAGCTGGTGTGCCGGGCAACTTTGTGGGCTTCTACTTACTGGGTTGGCTCGTCTCAAAACGCCGCACGCTCGCATCCTTCATGTTAAGCAACTTCGTGGCCCTACTCGTCGGGAACTTAACCGCGGCTTTGGGTGTTATGGTATACCTTTGGTTCGTCGTTCCAATCTGGGCGATGTTCCCGATGGATCTGAAAATCGGCACCGTAATGGGGCTGACCTTGTTCTGGGTTGCGACAATGATTGTCTTTGTAGCTCCACTAGTTCCAATCCTAGTTAGATATACTGGATCCACATTAGTCAAAATGGGCGTCAGAGGCGTTTCGGGTCTCTACTGGGGGAACCCAACGAGTTTGATCAGATCATCTACTGCGGTTGCCTTGGTTCTTGGAGTGATCTATGCGATAATGATGTTCATTCCGGGGGGCAACCTTCTCTTTGCGAGGGCCATTCCCCCAGAGCTTCTTCTGCTCGCCTCCACAGTAGTCTTTGCTACTGGACTAGTCTTTGCCGTCCTCACTCAAAAATACGCCAAGACCTCGCCCACTACTTCGGCACAACAAAAGACTTGAGGGACATCCCTTGAGGAAGGGATTCGGCTTGATCGCGGGCTTGGACATCGGCGCAAGCACCACCAAGGGCGTCATTCTGAAGAATCGGGAAATTGTGCATGGATGTTTGGTGCCCACATCTGAACCGGCATCTACAGCCTCAAAGACCCTGGAAAGCCTTCTTGCCAATACTGGAGCCAAGGAAGGAATCGATCTAGTCGCGGTCTCAGGCGGCGGAGCCCGAAAAATCGGAGATGTCCTCCTAGGTCTGCCGGTGATAAAGGTGGACGAGATCCATGCAATCGGCTCTGGAGGCTTGACCCTAGCGCGGAAAAGGAAAGGGCTTGTTGTAAGTGTCGGGACTGGAACCGCTATGGTTGCGGCTTACGCTGGCGGAAAGCGGGTGAGGCATGTTGGCGGTACAGGTGTTGGCGGGGGAACATTGCTTGGACTTTCGAGAAGACTGTTGGGAATCGAAGACTTCCAGACCCTTGAGAACATGGCGTCACGAGGCAATACTAACATGGTGGACTTGACGGTCGGCGACATTGTTGGCGGCTCGGTTGGAATCGTTCCGGCAGAGGCCACAGCCTCAAACTTCGGCAGACTAGCGGATGTCGCTTGCGAGAAAGATGTCGCTGCTGGCATTTTTAACATGGTCTCGCAAGTGATCGGAGTCCTAGCTGCTATGGCTGCTAAGGCTTATGGTCTTGAGGATTCCGTGATTCTGGCGGGTAGACTCGTGGCAAGTTACATTGTGTTTGAAGATATCCGTAAGAGTGCGGGACTATTCGGGGTGAAGGCGTACGTGCCCCGGCACTGCGAGTATTGCACGGCTGTGGGAGCGGCTAGACACGTCTTCCTTAGCGGGAAACTCTCCAGATGACATTGCCGAGCAATTCCTCAACATGTTCAACCTGCGTCTCCGGCGCAAAGTTTAAAGGGAGTCTCTTTGAATCTGAATATCTCGACCTACCGAGAAGGAGATAAATGGTTGACCTCGGATCCAGTTCTGGACAGGAAGGTCCAAGTGCTCTTAGAGCTCAGAAAATACAAGCTTATTGCGAAAGATGAAGGAAAAGAAGGAACATTTCTGACCGTCCAAAACCCGAAGGGCAAGACGTACCTCCTTTGGGTTCTCACAGGCATTGAGACCATTGGTATTCGTTACATAAACCTGCTTTCGAAGAAGGCCGAATCTGAAGGATTAGATGGAGGCTTAATAGTTTCAAGTGGAAGATACACTTACTCAGCGAGGTCGAACGCGAGGAAAAGAGGAGTCGAGCTGATCCCGCCGAACTTTCCGTCGTTCAACATCTTCGAACACTATCTTGTTCCTAGACACGAGATACTTATGGCTGAGGAGAAAGAGGAAGTCTTGAAGAGGTATCGCGTGCAGCCATACCAGCTTCCTCTTATTAGAACATCGGATCCTATAGCCAATGTTATCGGGGCTAAGCCCGGAGACCTGATCAAAATAACTAGGAAGAGTCCAACAGCTGGGGAGTACATCTCCTACCGCTACGTAGTTGAGGGCTGATCTACTCCAACGCGAGACAAAGCATCTTCCTAGGGCTTCTTCCTCAGCTCGTAGAGAATGACCAAGGCCTCACCAAGTGGAATCCCCATCTCTATTGCTAGTTTTCTTGGCGTGATGTCTGGGTGTGTGTTTATCATCCTTTCGGCGACATAGGCCTTGTGATGGGGATACATTACCATGGAGTGAACGGTTTCGACCAGTATAGGCCAAAGCGGATCATCTACGAATCTACCAATCTCATCGCTCATGCAAGCTTCCTCGTGCAGACACGAATCACCTAGACTCAAGTAGGTCGGTAACCGTTTTCTAGTTTTCGGTGAAGCCCTATCTGCAGATACGAAGAGGGTCTTTGTCAGGAAGGTTCCCAATGCCAAGACGGTCTTCATTAGAAAAAGGTTTTATGTGAGACCCGCTGAAGGAACCTTCAACCAACCTCAAACGGGACAGGGTCTAAGGCTGATCTCGTTGGACACGAATGTCAAAGTCCTCTTCGGCTCCGGCATTTTCTCTGCATTCATACTGGGTGTCTTCGAGCTCCTGTTTCCCTTTTACCTCGAATACAGAGGGGTCTCGCTCGTCGGCATGGGACTGATCTTCAGCATCTCGACCCTGCTCATATCCTTCCTCCGAATCTTCCTAGGCGAGTATGCAGATGTCTACGGACGGAAGAAAGTCTACCTAGCTTCTTCCGCCGTCGGGGTCGTGGCAAAGAGCGTTTTCCCTTTCTCGGCGCATGAACTGCCAATTCTCGTAAGCAAGTTCCTAGATGATTTGGAGGCTAATCTAAGGATGTCGGTGCACAATCTAATGCTTTACGAGAACGCCAGGAAGGCTTACGCCAAGCTTTTTTCCTGGTTTACAGCAGCGAACTTCATCTTCCAGGCGATGGGCAACCTCTCCTTCGCCTTTCTTCTGGTATACTTTGGCTACTCGAACTTCTTCTTCCTCTTAGCAACGCTCGAAGCAGTCAGGTTTTTCATTCTTCCGTTCTACACGGAGGCCAAGAAGGAGAAGCCTGCTGAAAGAATCTCCCTCAGGGAGGCTTACAGCTTCAGATTTGGAAGGAACCTGACAGTTCTGTCGTTGTCTTCAGCTGTTGGCGCGCTTGGGTTTGGGATCGCGCACGGCTTCCTGCTTCCTCTATACTTCGTTGGGAAGCTTGGTCTTGACGCAGCTCAGATATCTGTTGTCACCGCCGTTCACCGGCTTTCCTTCCTGACTACGCCCGTGGCCCATAGAATCATCGGTAGACTCGGGCTACGAAGGACATATATCCTTTCGATTTCCGCCTACGCTGTCTCTTTCCTGACTGTGGGACTGGTCTCTGTCCCGATCGCCATTTTCGTGCCAATCTTCCTCATTCACGACCTGTTGGGCGGAGGCATAGGGATGACTGCAATGAACGTGATCATGCAGGATCTGATCCCTGACGGCACGCGGGGGAGGCAGTCTAACACTTTCAATGCAGTTCAAACGCCGATGGTGATCATAGCGCCAAGCATCGCAGGCATATTGGCTGCAAGGAGCTGGGATCTCATCTTCATAGCAGGCGGGCTGCTCTACGTGGTCTCTCTGCTAGTATTTTGCCTATTCTTCAAGAGTGAGGATCATGCTCTGCCATCCACGGAGCTCGAAACCTAGGGGCATCATAGCAGCATGTCTTTCCGCGGGCCAAGACTGAAAGGCGATTCTAGGGCGATCTGAAATAGTATCTTGGCCACTGAGGCCAGCTTGCCGCTAATTCGGTCTCGAAGTCGACCACCAACTTGATGCCGACCTCTATCTCCTCTAGGTCCACGCCTTTGATGATGCCGGGCAAGCGCGGGCCTTCGTCAAGTTCTATGACGCCATACGCGTATGGCGCCATCGACTGGAACCTTTCCGGCGCCACATGGATTACCGTATAGGTTAGGAGTCTGCCTCTGGGTTTGAGCTGAACCCATACGAGCTTTCTGGAGAGGCAGTTTGTGCAAATGGGTCTCGGCGGGATGAACATGGATCTGCATTCTTCGCATTTGGCTGCCATGAGCCTTTCCTCTTGGAGGCATTTGTAGAACTGCTCAATCGTGAACGGACCTGTTACGGCTGTCTGAATCTTCTCGCTCATTTTATCATCCACTCCTGTAAATGTGGACGAGGCATGAGGCCCCGCTTCCGCCAAGGTTCTGGGTCAAACCGACCCTGCACTCTTCGACTTGCCGTCTCTCCGCTTGCCCAGTTAGCTGAAGATAGATCTCATATAGTTGGGCTATGCCGGTAGCACCGACGGGGTGACCTTTAGACTTGAGCCCGCCGCTCGTGTTAATGGGCAGATCTCCCCCAAGCATAGGGCTACCCTCCTCTATGAATTTCCCTCCCTCACCGGGTTTGCAGAAGCCCAGATCCTCGTATGCTATGAGCTCTGCGATTGTGAAGCAGTCGTGTAACTCTGCTACATCCACGTCTCGGGGTCCTTTTCCAGCCATTTCATAGGCTTCCTTCGCCGCGGTTCTCGTTGCTTTCATGCTCGTGAAGCTTTCTCTCTCATAAAGCCCAAGGGTGTCACTGCCGTGGCCGGAGCCAATCACGTAGACGGGGTTGTCAGTATACTTCCTAGCAAGGTCTGGCCGGGTCAAGATTGCGCAGCTGGCACCATCCGATATCAGAGAGCAGTCGTAGAGTTTGAGCGGTTTTGCGACCATCCTCGATTCCAAAGCCTTCTCCACCGTGATCTCTTTCTGTAGATGCGCCTTCGGGTTCAGAGCGCCGTTGTGATGGTTCTTGACGGCGATGAGAGCCATCTGTTCCTCTGTCGTGCCGTATTGGTGCATGTGAGCCGTAGCCATAAGCGCGAAGAGCCCTGGGAAGGTGATCCCGTTCCATTGTTCGAAGGGGAAGTCAGCCGCCATGGCCAGATACTCGGTCGCCTCAGACGTGGTCCTCTTCGTCATCTTCTCAAACCCGCCCACCATCACAATGTCGTAAATCCCTGAGAGTATGCTGAAAATGCCGTATCTCAACGCTGCAGCTGAAGAAGCACAGGCAATCTCAGTCCTTACAGCGGGCACTGGCAATAGTCCGGTCCAGTCGGAAACCATCGGGGCGGAGTGGCCTTGATGCTCGAAGCATTCGCTCATCATGCCAATAACGAGTCCCTTAATGTCCTTCTTCGGGTTCAGGTTTGGACATTTCTGGAAGGCTTCCACAGCCGCCTCGACGAAAAGCTCTCTGCCAGTGGACTCTTCTATCTTGCCGAATCTTGAAAGACCAGCTGAAACAATGGCGACAAGAGGCCTACCCTTCAAACGCGGTGTTCCTCCTCTATGGATAGAGAGCGTTCAGTTTCGTGCCATTGTTTTAGAAAGGCATTGTTGTATATATCTCTAGTGCGGTTCCGATGAAGGGACGGTCTTGCCTTAGCTAGTCTAGCATTGTGAGTGAGGATCACTTTGATCGTGGACATCCATGGGAGGCAAGATAAACTAATAAATCTCCAAAGCTCTTCATGAACTGATGGTGTATGGCAGATCCAAGCCCCGGTGGCTCAGCGGCTAGAGCAACGGCCTTGTACGCCCCAGGCAGAGAGAGCCGTGGATCGCGGGTTCGAATCCCGCCCGGGGCTCCCACATAAGACGGGCTTTCTTGGGCTTGTTTTTCTGGAATCTTTCCACGACTTCTCACATCGTCGTATAGATTGTGCCTTGATCTTTCGACGCTCTGACCGAGACCTACCAAACTAATCTTCGTTACGAAGGCGAAGGTGTGGACGGAAATATGCATCCGACCCCAAGACTCAGCTGTCAAAACAGATTTGGCGTGAAGTTCTGCGATACTTGTGCTTCGGTCTGCTAGCGTTTGTGGGCTTCGACCTGAATGCTTATGACTTTTCCTGTTTTTTCCTGAGGCAAACCTATGCTATAGCCTGATTCAGATACAATCTTGACTTCCTTGAATCCTGTCTTCCTCATGATCTCCAAGTACCCATCTTTCTCAAGAGCGCCTGCTATGCAACCTGCCCATGCATCGAGGCTCCTTCTGACTTCTTCGGGCATCTTTCCTTCGGTGACAATGTCAGAGACCATGATTCTTCCGCCGGGCTTCAGGACTCTGTAGGCTTCCCGGAACACTTTCTTCTTGTCCGGAGATAGGTTGATCACGCAGTTGCTGATCACGACATCTACTGTACTATCCTCGATGGGCAAGTTCTCTATCTCGCCCAACCGAAACTCGACGTTCTCGTAGCCATATTCCGAAGCGGAGGCTCTGGCCCTGACGACCATTTCCTCAGTCATATCGACCCCAATGATCCTTCCCCTAGATCCGACTTTCTTTGCTGCAAGGAAAACGTCGATCCCGGCTCCTGAACCTAAGTCCAGCACTGTCTCACCTTCCTTCAGGCCAGCCAATGCGACGGGATTTCCACAACCCAAACCCATGATCGAAGCCTCCGGGATCTCTCTCAGATCGTCCTGCGAGTAGCCTATTCGTAATGCGATGTCCGTGGCTGAGTGACAGCATTCAGGGCAGCAAGAGCCTCCGGTCTGTGCAATTTCGCCGTACTTTCTTTTCACATGCTCCTTGACCTTCGAGTCTCGCATAGCCAACGCCTTCACATTCGATGAATGCCTATCTCTTGGCAAGGAAAGATATAAATGTATTGGACGCCCAACATTAACGCATGGAAGACCAATGCTGTCCAGAGGTTCCGGATTGCTGTGATATGCGAGGGATGCTGTCCTTTTACATACTCTGGCTTCTGTCAAAAAAGCCCATGAACGGGCAGGAGATCAGCATTGAACTTCAGAAGCGAAGAGGAAGCAAACCGACGCCAGGCACAATATATCCCGCGCTGAAAGAGCTTCGGGCAAAAAAGCTGGTTGAAATGGAAAGAGAGGGCAAGGAGACCGTCTACACGCTGTCAACCGAAGGCAAGGCCGGACTTGAAAGAGCCTGCAGATACTTCTGTAGTGCTTTCGCAGAAATCTTCGAGGAGCATTACGGAAGACAACGCGAAGACCATGTTTGAGGGATGGCCGACCCAAGCAAGGCTCAGTCCGCCACAACGTGGAACAGGCGCGTCGTTGAGCCTAAGATTGTCCATTTCCACGATGTTTCGTTTCGTGTCGGTAGTGAAGGGGCGACTGAGGTGAGGGCTCCGGGTCTACACTTTGCTGATTCCTTTCTTGATGAACAGCCGAAACTCCTGCCGCAGCAGAACTGCTCTTTGGCAGGAATGTCGTTCGAAACTGCTTCGGAGTTTCAAGGAAGCCTTCTGTTGGACAGAACCGGCACGTGTCAGGACTAAGCCAGAAGGTGGCAGCTTGAGTAGAGAACACATGGAAAGGCATATGTAGAACATAGGTCATAAAAAATTATGGAGACTTGGCTAGAATGAAGTGCCCAGATTGTGGAGTGAACGTGACTAGACCCGTAAAGGAATGGGACTTGAGCCGCAAGGTTCATGTCAAGCTCTACGAGCACTGTGGGAAGAAGTTTCGCGAATACGTAAGGAAGTAAATGCCAGAAGAGCTTTAGGGCTTTCGCCGAATAGCCCCACTTTTTTCTATGATCTATCGTTTATTCAAGAAGCGGCTGACTGCATTCTGCCATACACCACCGGAAAATCGAGAATCACAACCGACTTGAATGAACATAGCGGTCTACGAGCTTTCCATCAGGAAACACAGGATACAATCCACTGGATCCACACATAAGCATCAGAACTAGGTCTTGCTAAATGCTGAAATGCCTCAATTCCAGGCGTCCGAGAGGTTTTGCTTCCATGACCTCCTCTTTCTCCATGCTCCGGAATCTCACTTGTACGCTAGTCTCCTTAGGCGCATCTGAGTATCGGGCTGTGATAGCGGCCGCTTTCTTTAGGGCTTCCGAACCAGCTTTTCCCACTAGAAGCGACACAGGGCCCACATAGCCTACGACCTCCATAGGTGCAAGGTTATTTCTTTCCGCGATCGCGAGCAGCTTCTCATTTTCTTCCTTGTTCCTTCCGATGATGACCTTTGTCCCATCGATCCTAAAGTGCCTTCCGACCTTTAGAAGCTCAGCATCTGATATAGACAGCTTTTCCTCATGCCTCATGTGTTCTCTTAGCCTTTCGGCGAATCTTGGGTCTGTAAGTAAGCAACCTCCGGACGGGTTAGGGTACGCGTCAATGCCCAGTTTCCTTGCCAACTCCATCTGTGGCAGTCTCCTCCGTCCCTTCACGGCCAAGAGGTGCTCTTGGTTCACATACCTTCTCTTCTCTGGCTCGGTTTCAGGCAGAAGCTTAGCTGACAGAGGCCTCAGAATCTTCCCCGCCAATCCCGATTCCTTCTCAATAAGAAGCATCTGGTCTTTCTTCTGCGAGAAGGGTCTCTCATCCAAGACCTCGCCTGTTACAAGAAAGTGCGCCCCAGTCTTTTCAGCCACTTCAGCAGCCTTTCTGAACTGAAGAATTCTGCAATCTACGCAGGGGTTCATCTGGCTTCCATACCCGTGACGCGGATTTGCAACCATGTCGAGAAATTCCTGACCCAGAATGACCGTGTGGAGCTTTGCGCCCATTTCTTCGCAGAACCTGTCAGCGAATCGTTCATCGGCCTTGGAGAAGGGGGTTACGAAGTGAACAGCCTCAACCTCGACACCTTGATTCGCAACCAGTTTCATCGCGAGCATGCTGTCCAAACCTCCAGACAAGAGGACAAGCGCCTTGGCCTTTCGCTTTCTTTCCCTTCGGATCGCATGGCTCGTAATCTTTAATGAGCAGGCATGGTGTTTCGTGCAGTATTCTTGGCATTTCTCAGCCCAAGACATTTCTCTGTAGACAAAGCCGCAGACCTCACAGGCGTAGAGTATTTCGCCTTTTCTGCGTGTCATCCGTACCATAGGCCAATTCGCACCAATCTTCATTTGGGCACTCTCGAGCTTTTATCCTTTTACTTATGGTCCCCAGCTCGCATATCAGAGTCGCTCCTACGCGCAGACGAGTAAGCGAAAGGCTTTTGAATGGCTAGAGCGGATTATTGCGGTAAAACGGTGAGACAGGCGGACTTTGGGTTCTTAGGGGTTGGGCGTGGAAGAGATGTTGGGAATCTCGGAAAGAACTCGGACTTTGGGAACAGAGAACGCTTTCGTTGTCTTAAAAGAAGTGAATGATCTCGTCAGCCAAGGCAAGGATATCATAAACTTCTGCATAGGACAGCCGGATTTCGACACGCCTGAGTACATAAAGCAAGCGGCAATCAAGGCGGTCAAGGAGGGAAAGACCGGGTATACGGCTTCGCCTGGAATACCGGAGCTCAGGAAAGCCATTGCTGATTATCTGTCAAAGACTAGAGGCATTCAGGTGAAGCCGGAATCGGTCGTTGTGGCAAACGGTGCGAAACCGTTCATAGGGTACGCGATCCTCTCGGTTACCGATTACGGGAAGGGCCATGAGGTCTTGTATCCTAACCCTGGTTTCCCGATCTATGAATCTCAGATACGTGCTCATGGGGCTGTTCCTGTTCCTCTCCCGCTTCTTGAGAGGAAAGGTTACGCCTTCGACATAGAATACTTGGAACGGAAAATCAGCAAGAAGACGAGGTTGCTGATACTGAACTCGCCCCAGAACCCCACTGGCGGCGTCCTAGATCGAGAATCTTTGGAACAGATTGCTAGCATAGTAGAGAGGCACAGTGGTCTGTGGGTCTTCTCGGACGAAGTCTATTCACGGATGGTTCACGACGGTGAATTCGAGAGCATATCTTCGATTCCAGGCATGCAGGAGAGAACCATAATCGTTGACGGCGCATCAAAGACCTATGCCATGACAGGTTGGAGGATTGGGTTTGCTTCTAACGAGAATCTGGCTCCGTACCTGTCGCAGTGGGTTACCAACACAGATTCGTGCGCCGCTCATCCTAACCAGTACGCGGCTTTGGCGGCATTGACAGGGCCTCAAGATGAGTCAAAAAAGATGATGCTGAGTTTCAAGAAAAGACGGGACCTTATAGTTGACGGACTAAACTCGGTAGAGGGAATGGAATGCCTTAGACCCGGCGGAGCCTTCTATGCTTGGCCTAACGTTACCGAGGCGTGTGGACTCGTCGGCGCTGAGGACTCAGAGGAGTTTAGGAAGCGTCTGCTTCATGATGCTGGGGTCGCTGTGCTCTCGGATATCCATTTCGGTCACAGGAATGAGGGTGAAGGCGAACACATCAGGTTCTCGTACGCGACATCCGAGGACAATATTGAAGAAGGCTTGGAAAGAATACGGGGATACATAAAGAGGAACAGACTGCGCTAGAGCATTCCCCTTGAGCCGGACTGATGCCTAGTGACGGTTGCTCGGTGTCTGGCAAACTGCGATTTCACTATTTGTGTGCGGAAAGGATGCCGCCGCTTAGATACCTATATGCCAAGACCGCCATCTCGAAGACTCTGATTTGTTGCAACAATCAGTTTTTCATTTGTCACAACATAGGAGGACTGACCAAGTTGGACTTCCCGCAGGACGAAAGAAACTGCCTTCACTTCTCCTTTCCATAGTACACGGACTTTGAGCGGCTCGTTTTTCCTCTAAGTTTGAAAGAAGCTAGGTAGAAGGGGGTAATTCCAATGCGTACCTCGCTGTCGTTCTATCAGTGATTGCTTGTTCCATCCGCATCGGAGGCTAATGCAGTCTGACTACCTAGCCTTCTAGGATGGCCGTGGCTTCCCAAGATGAACCAGCCGGGCGATTCCCATGCCAGCGATCCATCCTGCAATAACCACAATCGTTGCGGGAAAGAATGTGAAAAAGCTTGTGTTGAACAGTGCGACCTCGAACACAAAGACTGCAATGCCCACCAACGCAGCAGTTAAGAACCCCGCCTTCTGTCCATCTCTCAGAGCTGTTTGAACCGCAAGAAGCCCTGCCAAGAAGAGGTCACCTAACCCAAGGACTATCGTTGCGTCTGCCGGATAGGCTGGAAGCATTAGAAGGACAGGTAGCTTGAGCTCAATCGTCTTGGTTGCGAGTTCTCCCATGAACCGTGTTCCGAAAACCTGGATGATGTCCATAATAGTCAGTAAACCGGCGAAAACCAACGTGGTCTTCCACGAGAAGAGGACTCCCAGGTAGATGGGGATCATGATGGCGAAGACGGCAACAAACAGGTTAAGAATGAGGAGTCTCCAGTAGAATTGGTAGAGCAATACGAAAGCGATGGTTGGCAAGATGGCCAAGTACCACTTCCTCACAGCTATGTAAGTGAAGGAAAACATCATGTACGAGTAGGCTACGATGAACACCAATTGGATGGCGCGACTTGGGACCAACGCCATTACAGTAACCACGAGACCCATCGCGACCACGATCAAGACAGCGTCACGTGTGCTGAATTTCCTGTCCTCGAAGAGCGGTGTGATCTTTGGCATGAGCTTTCGATACATCAAAACCGACATTGCGGCAAGAAAGAAGACCACCGTCGGCAAAAGCACATCGAATTCCATCTCAATGTAGCCTCGGTTCACCTTGGACTCTTGCTGCTCAATAGACCCGCGGATGGTAGCCTTCTCTTAGGTCTGCGTGGCACATTGGGTTGTCTATGATCTTCGGGACCCACTCAAGCAGGTCAGTGGAAACCATATGGTATCCCTTCTCTGCCTTCACAAAATCACCCGCCGCGCCATTGATGAAGGCGCCGGCGACAGCCGCCTCAAACGAGTCCACTCCTTGCGCCAAGAAGGCTGCTACGATGCCTGAGAGAACGTCCCCAGTCCCGCCTACCGTCATGCCCGGATTGCCTGTGAAGTTCAGCTTCACCTTGTATCCATTCGAGATTATGTCTACATGCGACTTCAGCAGGATCACTGCGTCAAGGTTTTGTGCGGTTCTGCGAACAGAATCAACACGGTCCTCGAGGCTTGGGGGCAGCTTCTTTCTCGTGAGCGTTAGGTATTCTCCCACATGGGGCGTCAGGACGGCTGGTGTTTCTATTCTATGTTCAAACTCCGCGAATGCCTTCAACCCATCAGCATCCAACAACATTGGGATTTTCTTGGCTTCAGCTATTCCCACGATCTCTTTCACTGCTTCTTGGGTCTCTCTGTGCAGTCCTAGACCTGGACCTATTGCTACTGCAGTTGCCCTTTCAAGATGATGACGCAGAACTGAGAGGTTACCTATGTTCAGATGCTCGCCTTCCAGCTTCACAGTGATCAGATCAGGCGACATGGAGGAGATCGCGTAAGCCGTGTCGCGAGGCGCAGCTATGAACGCCAGGTCTACACCTGTCCTCAAAGCCGCCAAAGCCGTAAGCGTTGGAGCGCCCGAATAGGTCTCGCTTCCCCCGACTACGAGAAGCCTACCGAAGTCGCCTTTGTGTGATTCGGGAGGCCTCGGCTTTACGGCTATCGACACATCGCCGGGTCCCGCAAACCTTTCGACCTCTTGGGGAAGTCCTATGTGCTTCACAACGAGTTCGCCCACATGTCCCTTGACTTTGACCAAACCCGGCTTAGCCTTATGGAAGGTAACTGTCAAATCAGCTTTGACGGCTTCACTCCAAACTTCACCTGAGTCCGAATCGATCCCGCTTGGAAGGTCAACGGCGACCCTGAAGGCGTCAGCTTCATTTATCCTTTCTATGAGCTGGAGGACGGGCGGACGCGGCGGTCCTTTCAATCCTGTTCCAAGCAAAGCGTCTACCAAAACCTCTGCCTTAACATCTGGAATGATCGAGGAATCGGATGCTTCGTGCAGCGTGATAAAGTCTTTCAGCGATTCCAGGGCTTGCCAATTCTTTCTCGCTTCATCATTGGTTATCTGGACGGCTTGACCAGCCAGTATGACATCCACCTTGAAGCCTAGGCAAGCGAGATGCCTAGCTGCAGCAAAACCATCTCCTCCGTTCCCGCCCAATCCGCAGAATATGGCGACTGCAGCGTCTTGAGGCTTGAATCGGGAGGACACTTCAACAGCAACATTTCTTCCAGCATTCTCCATAAGCTGCAGCCTGGAGATTCCGAAGTACTCGGCGTTCATGTCCAAGGCTTGCATCTCTCTGGTCGTTATGATGTCATCTTTCATTGTTTTGGCCACCCGACTATTCCAATGAGAAATGCCACTTCGAACATTTAAGGATGATGAACCCTGTGAACATCGTAGAGTGCAGTTAGCTTTTCGTCTTGATGTGCTCGTCTGATCTGACTATCTTCCCCTCGGACTCGAGGAGTCCGAGCAAAATGTCGGTGTCCTCCTTTGTCAGCGCATGCCGTTCTTGCGCGGTCTGGTAGATGTCACTGATTGTTGCCTTTTCAAGGCTCTTAATGAGGTCCAGCAAATCGATCCTTCTCGTTCCCAAATCCGGCGGTATCTTCGATATAGGCCAGGCACGCTGGAGGATGAAGAGGACTATCATCCCTTTCTCATCCTTCCCCCCGCAGAGGACGGCCAAGTTTTTTCCAACAGCCTTTTTTCCAGTGGCCTCCTCGTAAGCGATGGTTCTGAAACTGTTCCTGATCACATCGGGCACCTCATCTAGGTTCTCGACCACGTTTCGACGCAGCCTCTCACTGGCGTCGATGTAAGAAAGTGAGGCAACGCCGTAGTAATAACCTTCTATGAGGCTTCTCTGGAAGAGGACTGTGCTTCCTTCCAGCTGCGCGAATCCTTTGCCGGGGGGACACTTCAAGGCTTTGATAGTGGTTCTCTGCATCTCTCCGTCTGAGCAGGCTTTGAAGAGCCAGTTTCCCGTCACCGGGTCATTGACGCGGTAGAAACGTACCTCGCCCTCTCTCATTGCACGGAGGCTCATATCAACCCAGGAGTCCTTCGGTCGTTCCTCAACCTTCAGAATTCTAATCATGTTTCTGTCAAAAGCCGCCAACCTGCATCTCTCCTTGTACGAGATAGAATTCTCTTTCCAGATAAGGTTATCCATCGCTGCAGGAGGACCGAAAGGACATCAACTCACGCAACAGCAGCCTGGAGTCGGAACCGGAATGATAAGATACCCTCTCCGCCGAAAATGAGGAGCCTCTGGGAGCCGAACTTGCGTGTCTATCGCGGAAATACTTAAAAGGCTTGAGCCACTAAAGAGCTAGAGTAAGCTTGGAATGGAAGAAGGTGAAGTGTCGAATATGCCGATTGCATTCGTCCTGATAAACGCTGAGATAGGTTCTGAGGGAGACGTTCTCGCCGAGCTGAGGAAAGTCGAAGGCGTGGAAGAGGCCTACAGCGTCTATGGAGTATATGACATCATAGCTAAAGTCGGCGCAGACTCCATGGACAAACTCAAAGATATCGTAACTTGGCGCATACGAAGGCTCAACAAAGTCAGGTCCACTTTGACTATGATCGTCATTGACGTGATGTCCAGAACCCCGCAATGACCTGCAGACTGATGCTGGCCTATACTATCACACTCGGCGATGCGCTACACATTCCCGGGTAACGTCTACTTAGGGATGTCTTGTCTGACTTGCCAAACTTTCACGAAGGTAAGCCAGAAGAGGTACGTGGCGCTAGACACGGCAAAGTGAGCTCAGGTAAGAGATCAGAGGACTATCTAAGTGTATGCTGACATTCATGGTCCGACCCCGGAAAGTCATAAGTGGTTAAATGTGGAAATAGGCATCAGCGTAGCAACCTCTAGAACCCAGAAGGTGACCGGAAATACGGGTTCTGACGCCTGAACTCCGAAAAGAGTTGAAGAACCCCATAGGACTCCTAATCAAAGGTTCATTCAGATACACAACCGAGAGACTAGAAGAACTGGTCGCAAAGAGAAAGCCGAGAAAGCTGATCGCTGTCGGCGACAAGGTCTCAGCAAACATCTTTGGAAAGGGCATTGCTCTGGATGTAGCCATCGTTGACAATAAGGTGATGCGGAAGCCTATAGCTCCCGTGAAGCTAGAAGCCTGGAAAACCTACAACCTGACGAATCCGGCGGGAACCATAGCTGACGAGGCTTGGGAAATCTTGAAACAGGCAGTCGGACAGAAAGCTCGGGCGAAGGTTCTAGTCGAGGGCGAAGAAGACCTGCTCACTCTTGTCGCTGTGCTGTCCGCGCCAGAAGGCTCCATGGTCGTTTACGGTCAGCCCAGAGAAGGGATCGTGGTAGTGAATGTCACGGAGGTCACTAAGCGGAGGATCCGTGAGATAGTAGAGCGGATGGAGTACAAACCTTCGAAAGACTAAAGTAGGGGCTCGATCTGAAAAGATACGCCCAAAGGTGGTGCCCAATGAAGATTGAGATTGTCAGCCAGAAGCGTAACGAGTTACTTAAGAGAACTGAAGTATCTTTCCGTCTGGACCATGAAGATAGTGGAACACCTTCTCGATTGGAAGCAAGAGGGAAGCTCGCAGACATGTTCGCCGCCGACTCTGATAAAGTCTATATCAGAAAGCTTAGGACAAGGAAAGGCAAAATGGCGGCACTTGGTGAAGCAAGGATCTATGACTCCCTTGAGGCGGCAACGTTTGCGGAACCAGAACACATAATACTGAGGAACAAGCCCAAAGAGGAGAAGAAGGAGTAGCCCCCCAATTGTCTGAAGAGAAACCTCGAGCAGCAAAGAAGGCAAAGCCTGTCTCATCCTACTATAAGGTTGGAGAAGGCAAGCTGGAAAAGATCCTTCCAGTATGTGAGAGGTGCGGACCCGGATACTTTATGGCTGACCATGGAGACCGCTATTCATGCGGCCATTGCGGGTTCACCCGGTACAAAGCAAGAGGGGCTCAAGAAGACTAGGGCTAAGGACCCTACAACTAGCGCTGTCACTCGGATTTCGATGCCGAATTGTCGGTTTGTGTTTCTTCTCTTTTCACTGAGAGATAGATCTGCATGCCTGAAACTGCGACCAGAAGGACTGTGAGCAGGATCACTATGTTCTGAACAGCGGCGTACTCAGCGGTGTCTTTGAATGCGGGTAGAAAAACAAGCCAAGAGTAGCCGACGAGGACCAACGAGCAGACTGAAGAGATTACATAGAATATGTTGATCTTGAACCTCGGCAACCGCTCTTCCTCCAACTTGGCAGCGTCGCCAACTCCCTTTACACCTCTTTCCTTATTAACAATTTCTAAGCGCTGCGTCGCCCCGCGGAGCTTGAACCAAGAAGCCACAAACATAGCATGATTACTGCCTCACCTTTTCCACCTCCATACCGAGCATCTTCGCAAATCTTATCAACGCGCTAAGGTCTAAGAAAGTGCAAGGTACTGCAGGAATTTTGGTGAGAAGGCATGAAGATAGGAATTATGTCCGACACACACGATAGGTTGCCCCTCATCAACAGAGCCGTTGAGCGGTTGAACGACGAGAACGTTGGATCGGTGCTTCATGCTGGCGACTACAGTGCGCCTTTTGTGGCATCCCGGTTCAAACCTCTGAAGGCCAAGTTGGTAGGAGTCTTCGGCAACAACGATGCAGAGAAAGGCCTGTTGCGACAGAAGTTTCATGACATAGGCGCACAGATCCGAGGAATCTTTGCAGAGGTGAGGGTCGGCAACCTGAAGATCGCCTTGCTTCACGGAGAAGAAACGGAGCTTCTGGACTCACTTGTCAACGCCAACTCCTACGACGTGGTTATTCATGGGCATACTCACGAAGCCATCATCCGCAGGCAAGGCAAGACTTTGGTGGTTAACCCGGGCGAGGTCTGCGGCTACCTAAGCAATCGAGCAACTATTGCCGTCTTGGACACTGAAACAATGGACGCAAGAGTGATTCTTCTCGAAGATCATTGCTTGGACTAGGCTGACTGGGGAAATCGGGTAACCCAGTAAACCTTAAATGAACCTCTCATGATCTTCTGAACGCTATGCCTAAGAAAGCTGCCGTAATAGCCAGAAAGATCCTGAGCTTGGCTCTGATATTCAACTCGCTAGTTAGCATAGTCTCTGCCGCAAATATCTTAGCCAGTTTCTATGTCAGCCGGTACTACTCGCGACCGTATTCGCCGTATCTGATAGACGGTTCACTTGTGTGGTTCATAATCCTCACCGCCATCTTGAACATTGGACCTGCCAAGTTCGTCGGTAGGGTCAAGTTGAAGAGGATGCTCTTCCACCATTATGTCTACGGCTTCTTGGCTAGCTCTGTCTCTCTAGTTTTGATAGCCATCTTTGCGCCTGCTTCCATCTTTCTACTTCTTTTGCCTTCGCTAGATTTCCACGCAACCAGCATGCAGGCTATTCCGGTCTATGCTGGTCTCTTCTTCGTCTACGGCGGGTTAACCCTTGTCATAGATGACATACATGATGTATCATTGAGCATCGGGAGAGCCCTTGACAGACTGAGGATGAAAGCGCAAAAGTCGAGTAGGGTCCTTCAGGCAATACATCTTTGGTCAAGTCTAGTATCAATCTACGTCATGCTCAGCTGTGCACTCTGGTATCTGGAGAACAGCCGCGCAGTAGAGAGCCTGCCCTTTTGGAATGCGCCTCAACTAATCTTCATGGCAAACCTGCTCGTAACGAGCAGTTGGGGGCTAAAGGCGGTAATGGGAAGACTACGATTCGGAGAGCCCGCGCTTAGATCCACAGACACGCAGACAGACTTTGGAGAAAGCAGCTTCTAGCAAAGGAAGGCAAAGGCTGGTTAGAATCACAACGGAAATATCTACCTGACTTTCTGCCGTCGGTATTCTCTCTCTTTAATCGCAGCTGAGTGTGCTTGTCGGAGTGGCTCCGGAATCCTTTGCTCTTTGCTGCAGTGCAGAACGATCCCTACCGCGGTTTCAAGAGAAACTTTGTGTCCTACGCTGACGTAGATAGGCTTCGCATGTGAACTCTTGAAGACAGCTCTGCCGACGATCTCGCCTTCGTGAACTACTGGTTTCCACTTATCATCTACCCGGTTTCTGACTTCACCGCAGAGAAGGCTCTTGGCGACGCCTATCGTGGGAGCATCCAGAACCAAGCCTAGATGGCTAGCGAACCCCAAACGTCGAGGATGAGCGTACCCGTGCCCATCAACCAAGAAGACATCTGGTCTCAGTGTCAGTTTCCTGATCGCTGAGACAGCTGGGGGCACCTCCCTGAAGGACAAGAAGCCGGGTATGTAGGGAAACCGAGTCTTCTGGCGGGAGGTGCTCTTTTCTACGAGATTCATTGTTTCATAATCGAGGACGGTTACCGCGCAGACTGAGTCTTCTGCAATATAGGCAACGTCGACGCCTGCCACAAGCCTAACAGGGTCGGGTAGGCGATCTTCGCAGATCACCCTTTTGGACAGAAGCACTTGCAGTTCCCTTGCGTCCCTGAGCCGTAACATTGAATCATGAAGCAACTTGGTGAACCACCAGACATCAGGTACCTAGTCTTCTGTAAAAGGCCGATTGGTTGTCAATCGCTCACTTCAGCTCGGATTCCGACGAAGACGGGCCCTGATATCTCGATCTTCCTCTTCCGGCTGGTTACATATCTTCGCGCTACTTTGCTGACTCTTATGTTTACGTCTCTTGGACGCCTAGCCTGCCTGACCCATAGGCTGAACCTGTTCCGTCCGGTTCTGATGGTTTCTTCAATCTTGGCTGCTGCGAGGCATGCTATTCCGTCAATGTACCTGATCCCGGTAGAGACCCCCTTCTCTCTAGCCTCTCTTACTAGGGTGATGTTCGTCGTTCCAGCCGGAGGAATTCCTAGTATGTTTCCATCGTAAACGTATATGAGGTTCTGGGCTGCAGCTCCCAGAAGTCTCGCATCTTTCTCCTCTTCGTAGAGGTAAACCCTCACTTTCTTGCCCAGTAGTTTTCCCTCGTATGCCAGGAACTGGCATGGACTGGGAGCATCAGCGTGCTCCAAAGCCTCCGAGACGATACTTTCTGTAATCCTCTGTCCTTCATGCGTCTCTGGTTCCAGCTCGAACCGAATCATCTTGGCGATGTCAACGTCTGTGAACGCAAGTTCAGTGTGGAACTGGGGGTAGACAAGTCTTCTAACATCTTGCTCGTCATATAATACCATCGCTAATCGTTCAACGCCCAGCCCAAGGTTCAGAACAGGATACTCCAGACCATACCTCGCCAGAGCAATTGGGCTGTAGATGCCGTAGTCAGCTATCTCGATCCATGTTCTGGAGGCAGGGCTGAAGACGAAGCCTTCGTACTCCATTTCCGGAGCATAATACTTGGACGTCACCTTCTTTTTCAGGAATCGGAAACTATCGAAACCCAGGGGCTTCAGAAGGGTCTCAGTGATGTCCTCCCCTAGCGTAACATCCACCGCTTCGTCCATGACTACGCAACTGGCGGAGTGATGCACGCGGAGATGGGTCGAATCCTCGCTCTGCTCCCTTCGGAACCGTATGTCGACGGAGAAGAGCTCCAACGGCAGCTCTGTTTTGTGCTGAAGCGCCTGAAGCGTAAGGAACCATGCGCTGGTTGCATGGGAACGAAGCGTTAGCCTTGTAGGCTCTGGCTTCAAGGCGGAGAACTCGGGGAAAACGTCAGATATGACACGCATTGCTAGGGTATCTGGGATCTCAAGTGCTTCTGCGATCCTCTCAACAAAGTCGTCTGAGTCGACATCTCCCCTCTTATAGCCTCTCAGAACCTTCTGAAGAGCCGAAACCTTGGCTTCTGTCAGTTTCGCTCCGGTCTTCTCAATCTCCTCGTACTTGGTCCTACCTAAGCCGATATCGGGGCGAGGCAGAGCAGCTAGGTAGTAGCAGCGGTCAAGTATGATTGGCGCCTCGGGACCATACTGCCTGTAGATCTCATTCTCGTCCACGATAACAGGGTTGAAAACCTCCTTGAAACCCAGGTTGAGGAACCCAAGCCTCAGCTTGTGAATGAGGTCATAGAGCGGGTGAGCGGCCCCAGGCTTCGCAGAGGTGAGTTCCGTTTTTTTGGCTGGTTTGGGCAGCAAGTTTGCGCTTTCGCGCCACACGTTTTCGAAGCCTTCCTTCTTGACCCGTCTTAGGATGCTTTTCGGGTTGAGTGGGTTCATTCTCTTCTGTTCGCCTCTAGGCTTTTTCTGAGTCTTCTTATTGAGTTCTCGAGTTGGCTTCTTCTGGCCTCGATTGTGATGTCGCCCCTTGTTGACTCGATGATGCGTCTTGCGACGTCACACTTCCTTCGAAGTCCAGGGATCAAGAACTGGATTTCGTCAAGCCCCACAAGCGCCCCATACATGGTTTCCATCAGCTCCAAGCATTCCTCAGCTTTCCCGGTTCTGCCCTTCCTCAGAGAATCGAGGGCTCTCCGTCTCAGCTCCCCTATGACGTCTGCCAGCCCAAGGACGTAGGAGGATGGGGGAACATTGATCTCCTTGAAATCCACAAAGCGATTCGCCTTCACTAGACTAAGCAAGAGGCGAGCTTCTGCGTACTCTTGGAACGCGGAGTCAACCGCGCCCATGTACAGTAGATCTGGATAGCTTCTGCAGAGTTCGTTGAGATTGCGGAAGGTTTCTTCAGCTTCGGCAAGCATGTTTTCCGCATCTTCAAGCCTAGCCCTATGGACCGCGAAGATTGCCTGTTTAGACAGCCTTCCTGACCTGCGCATGGCTGCATGGACCTCTTGCCGGGCTTCGTCCTTCCTTGCGAGGTCATCCTGAATCTCTTTGAGAATCTCGCCTAAAGACATAACCTTCACGTGCCTATCAACTGTCTGAGCCGCCAGTTTGCTGAAAAATCATATTATAGGAGCCGCCTATTTAAAGCCCTTCTCCGTGCTTCCGGACACCTTGGCAAGGGCTGCGAGCGGCAGATCCCCATATCGTGCTTGAATCTTATTGACTGCAATCCTTGAGGCAGACGAACAAGTCTGGAATCTGGGTCTTGGATTAGAAGAAGCGCCGCGGGTCGACAGGATTGAAGCTCCTTGTGCCCTGACGATTGTCGGTTTGGTAAGCGGAAGCACAGCTGCCATTAAGGCCTACCTGAGAGATTTGTACGCTCGAGGAGTCTTCGGGACAGGCTTTGTCATGCTAGAACGTGCCCGTCCAGCAGTATAGGCAGAGGTCTTCCTTTTTGAGTCCTTTGTTGTTTGGGGCTTCGGTCACTGCCTTGACCAAGCCTTCTAGGGTCTGAAACTTCAATGTCGTGAAGCCTATTGCTTTCCTGATCTCTTCAACCATCGTTCTGTATTCCGGGCTTTCCTCATCTATGTACTTGCCCGTCTCCTTCTCCTCTTCAATTGCTGCTATGGCCTTACATGTTGCGAGATCTCGTCTTCTGGTCGAAAGGTCGAAGATGCAGGGATACATCTGCGGGGGAGAAGCAATTCTTCCGTGGATCTCCCTCGGCTCGTAAGGCAATATCTTCTCCCGCAGCAAGTCATGAAGCTGCGTGCCCCTCCTCACAGAGTCGTCGACAAGAATTATCCGTTTGTCCCTGATAAGTTGTGGATTGGGGACTTGCTTATATCTGGCTATAAGATCCCTTTTTTCCTGCGTTGGCGGGATGTAGCTTCTGCCCCAACCTGGTGTATACTTTACCAGAGGACGCCTTAACGGAGGAACCGACTTCAGGATTCCGGTTACGGCCCTTTCGAGATCATCCGCATTGGTCCTTCCTTGCCTAAACTCTTGGAGTGCGGCGCTTATTCCTTCCTTAGCCAGCTCCATCTTTCGCTTCACGTAACCTACCGAATGCGGGAAGCCGGAGTCAGCTATCCCCAGCACGAGGTCTGCCTCGATGTTGTCGTTCTCTGCGAGGAAGCCGCCGCATCTTTCACGGACGATCTCAGCGTTTATCCCGTAATAGTCTGATGCTGGGAAGCCGAAATAGACGTGAAGGAACGGGCAGAACTTCTTGTTGAAGGCAACGCTGTCCCTCGTCTTGACTCCGGATTCGCCGATGGACACGATCTCGCGGTATTCCAGAAACTTGAAAACTTCGTACCCAAGGTTTGGGAAGGTGGAAGTTTCAGAGGCTACAGCCCAGTCTTCTCCCCTGTTTCCGAGTACAAGGGGGAATGTGTCTCCCGAGGCATAGATGCTTCTCTCGTTCTCGGAAAGTAGAACCAGAGAGATGGAGCCTTCAATCTTCTCATACATCTTTTCGATACCGTCGACAATGCTTCTGCCGGTACTTATCAGCTCGCCAACGAGCTCTGTTTGGTTTGGGAGGGTCTCGCCGGATCTGACTCTTGAATTTTTGAACGTCACGCCTGACTCGATCAGCTCGCGGTACAGCCCCTTTGCATTTCTGATGAAGCCCGTTGTGCAAAGAGCGAAGGTTCCAATCTTTGACTCAAACTTGACTGGCTGCTCCTCTTCAACGTCACTTATTACGCCAATGCCTAATGCACCTTTCATGCTGCTATAGTCTTTCTGGAACTCAGACTTGAACTGGCTATTGCTGATGTCATGGGAAATCATCTTTACGTCGCCGTCGAGAAAGGCGAGCCCGCCGATCTCAGTTCCCAGATGCGAATGGTAGTCAACCCCGAAGAATAGGTCTCGGGTCAGGTGGTTCTTTGAGAAGACTCCGAATAGACCGCCTAGCATTGACTGACCCCTCTCGTGGAAAAGCATTGCAGAAGGGCGTATAAACAACTTTTGTACAAGTTTGCATCAATCGTGCATTTCCGTGATCGCTTCGGCTATCGCTTCGCCGGCTTCCTCCGTCGTAGAGTTCCCTTTCAGGTCATAGGTTCGGATTCTGCCTTCTTTGAGGATTCGCTCTACTGCTCGTTCAATCAAGCGAGCAGCTTCAGGTTCGTTGAGGTACTCCATCATCATCTTGGCGGCTAGGATCATCGCGATCGGATTTGCCCTGTTCTTCCCAGCGTGTCTGGGGGCTGATCCGTGAACAGGCTCAAACATGCCATAGTTGTCGCCTACGTTTGCTCCTGCGGCTAATCCTATGCCGCCGACGAGCTGTGCTGCCTCGTCTGAGAGTATGTCCCCGAACATGTTCGTGGTAACAATCACGTCGAACTTCTCAGGCTCCTTTATCAGCCTCATAGCCATGGCATCAACATGGTCCTCATCAGCCTTGACCGATGGATACCCTTCTGCAACCCTGAAGACGGCGTTTCTGAAGATCCCGTCCGTAACCCTGAGGATGTTCCTTTTGTGCACGCACGTCACATGTTTTCCACGCTTCGAGGCTAGCTCGAAGGCAAGCTTAGCGATTTTTTCAGACGCTTCCTGCGTGATGACCCTTAGGGCGACTCCCTCTCCCGGCGCGACCTCGAACTCCTTCCCAAAGTAAAGCCCCTCCGTGTTCTCCCGAAGTATCACAAGGTCAACATTAGGCTTGAGAGCCCAAACTCCTGGAAGAGTCTTGCACGGCCTGACATTTGCATAGAGATCGAAAGTCTTCCTGATTGTTACCGCGGCGCTTGGCGGCGCTCCAGCTTCTTCGGGCGTCGTCATCGGCCCCTTAAGGCACGCGTCTGTCTCTTTCAGTATCTCAAGAGTCTTCTGAGGGACGTTTGTTCCGTACTTCTCTATGCAGTTGTACCCAGCCTCTCCGCGTATCAGGGTGAGCTTTAGGTTTTTGACAGCTTTCTGAGATGCTTCCAGAACCTTCACAGCGGCATCTGTCACCTCGGGGCCTATGCCATCCCCGGGGAGAACAGCGATCCTGTGAGCTCTGGACAGAAGGCTTCACCTTTCAACTAACGTGCTGAATCTCTGCGACTAAAGAGGAACCGCGAACCTATAAGATTTTGGCACACCTAAATCCGTACTCTTTCCCCTCTCTACTTGAGGATGTCTGAATCCAGATTTCCCGCTTCCTCAGAAGCGCTGTGGGTCCAGGCCTCAACGGGAAGCCTTGATTGTTGTTGTTCCTGAGAGGTAGTTGAACAATCTTTGGTTCTCCTTGCCATAGAGTACCCATCCGATGATGCAGTCTATTGGAAGCAGGAAGGCTTTCCCCAGGCTTTCTATGGCTGCTTGCCCCATGTTCGCCGGCTCGCCGTTCAGCCTCGTTACCTTCAGCTTCAGAATCACCTTCCCGATTGAATAGCCATAAAGCCCTTCCATTATCGCCCAGTATAGGAAGTGGATGATGTTGTCCAGCCCAAAGTCCACAAACGGGATCCATCTGAGAAACTCAGGTGCCCATACGAAGCTGGGCCATGCTGCCAACGCGACAAACCATTTTATGGGTGTGAGGAAGGCTCCGACAATAATGATGTCTATGAGCCATGCGACGAATCTTTCCCCCCATCCCGCCAATGCCAGCTTAGGCTTAGCTTCCTCCTTGGCTGGGGTTCCGCAGTTGGGACAGAAAGCTGCATCTTCGCGAAGCTCGGCTCCACAATTCCTGCAATAGGGCATTACGATCTGCTCCTCCCAAAAGCCTGTTGTTTCACTGGGTGAATAGTCTAGTCATAACCTATTTATCCGTTCCCCCGCTCCAAAGGTTAAAATAACGGGTTGTCATGAATCTTAGAATACTGTCGCTAGATTCGCAGAGGCGTCTTTGCCTTGGACCTTGAAGAACAGATCGGCCTAATCGTGCGGAACACCGAAGAAATCGTGACCCGTGAAGAGCTGCACAACCTTCTGGAAACAACGAGTAGGCCCAAAGCATACTGGGGTTTCGAATGCTCTGGCTTCATGCATGTTGGGATGGGGCTCATTTGCGGATCAAAGATAAAAGACATGGTGAAGGCTGGTTTCGATTTCACGATTTTCCTAGCTGACTGGCATAGCTGGATAAACAACAAGCTCGGCGGCATCATGGAGAACATCCGCACATCAGGCGAATACTTCAAGCATTGTTTTGAAGCTCTAGGGGTCGCCTCGGACAAGACCCGCATCCTATGGGCTTCGGACATCGTTGACGATAGTGAATATTGGGAGAAGGTCATCCGAGTCGCGAAGGCTTCCTCATTACTGAGGACCAGAAGAGCCTTGACGATCATGGGACGCGAGATGGACTTGGCTGACGTTGAGACTGCTTGGGTATTCTATCCCTGTATGCAGGCAGCTGACATCTTCCAGATGGATCTCGACGTAGCCGCTGGGGGCATGGATCAAAGAAAGGCTCATATGCTGGCTAGGGACATGGCTGAGAAGATGGGCTGGAAGAAGCCTGTCTGTGTGCACACCCCCCTTCTACTGGGTTTGCAGAAGCCAGAGTTTGAAGAGGCTGAGGGCAAACGTTTCGATGAAGATGCAAGGCTCAGCTGGCTGATCAGCTCGAAAATGTCCAAGAGCAAACCTGAGAGCTGCATCTTCGTTCACGACACGCCTAAAGCAATAAGGTCGAAGATGAGAGACGCATATTGTCCACCCAGACAGGAAGAGGAAAACCCAGTGCTGGAACATGCACGGTACATAGTCCTTCCAACGCTGGGAAACCTGGAAATCCCGCGTCCAAGCAAGTATGGCGGACCCCTAACATTCAGAGATTACGAATCTCTAAGGAATTCCTACACCAAAGGGGAAATCCACCCGCTAGACCTCAAGAACGGAGTCGCCGAGGCGATCGCGAAGATTCTGAAGCCGGTCAGAGAACACTTCAAGAGGAACCCCGAGCCCTTGGAAAAAATGAGTAGAATAGAAGCCTCAAGGTAGAAGTCGCAATCGCCAGTGCCCTTCCGAGGATCAATCGAAGCGTCATCCACAGCACCAATTCGGAGATTGGAGAACCGCGAACCAAGAAACCCGATGCCGAACGGAATTGCTCACAGGAAAATCTTTTAACAACGGGACACTGGATAACTGTGTGCCAAGAAGTCCCTTGAGGGTAGTGAGGCATCGTGTCAACGATTGAAATGGTAGAAAGATATGGGGAAGTAAGGGTCGCTGATGTGGTTGATGCCCTGGACCGGTTTGGTTTTCACGATAGGGTCCTCATTTCCTCAGAGATAAAGCCACTATACCCCGGAATCAGGATGGCCGGGTTCGCTTTGACCGTCAACGCCACGAGGGTTCAAGAAGAAATCCCATCGATGACGCCAGCCGAATACGAGAGATACGCTGAAGAATGGTACAAGAACAGGGCAAACTACGACTGCTTCATGAAACTTGCCCGTCCGGGAAACGTCATCGTCCTGAACATGGCCGGCTATCTTGACGTAGGCTTCTGGGGCTCCATGGTGGCTCTCGTGGCGAAGGACAAGGGAGTTGAAGGCGTCGTCTTGGACGGAGGCTGCAGAGACACCCTAGAGATACAACGCATCGGGTTCCCAGTGTTCTGCAGAGCGAGAGGCAGAACAGAGGTGATTGGCAGAATCGAACTCAGACCGGAGAACGTGAACGTTCCCGTGGTCGTGGGCGGAGTATGCGTCAACCCAAGAGACGTGATCGTAGGTGATGATGATGGGGTTGTAGTTGTGCCTAGGAAAGCCGCCTCGGAGATCCTAGAAAGGGCTGAGTTGCAGCTTGCCCTAGACAGGAAGGCTCAGAAGCCTTATCTTGACCGGATGGGTCTGACGCTCTAGGATGAACGTTGGTATCAGTGAGGTGAAGAGAGTTTGGAAGGTAATGGATTTGGGCGTGTGGTTCAGGTGGGGATAATCGTCAGAGACATAAGTCAGGCTGTGCAAGCGTGGGCTAGACTGCTGGGCGTAGAAGAGCCGCCGGTGATCGAGACTGAAGGATGGGAATCAAGCCACATGACTTTCAAGGGCAAACCGTCCAAAGGAAGGGCTAAACTCGCCTTCTTCAAGCTGGAAAACATAGCCATTGAGCTGATCCAGCCCATCGGCAGCCAGAGCACATGGCAGGATTTCCTAGCAGAACATGGTGACGGAATACACCACGTAGCCTTCACCATCGACAATCTGGAGGAAACCTTAGAGAGGCTTGAGAAGATGGGAATCGGCGTTGAGCAAAGGGGAGACTACAAGGGAGGATGCTACGTCTACGCGGACTCAAAAGGCAAACTCGGAGCCATAATAGAGCTGCTGCACAGTCACGGCTAGGAGGCTGTTTGACCCCTAGAGATGACGGAGGAAGGGCAATGAAGTATTTTTCCACACATGAGATAGGGAGAATCTTCGTGGTGAGCCTTGATCCCGGAGACTACCTGCTGGAAAGCATAATGGACCTCATCCAAAAGGAGAATGTGAAGGACGCCGTGGTCATATCTGCCATCGGAACCCTAGACCACTGCAGAGTGCACATGGTGATGACCACAGGCTATCCGCCTGAAAACCGTTTCGAACACTGGAAGGATAAACCATTGGAGCTGGCTTCGGTAAGCGGAGTGATAGCCAACGGTGAACCACACCTCCACGTAGTCGTTTCCGACTCAGAGAAAGCCTATGCGGGACATCTGGAGAGAGGTAGCCGCACGCTCTACCTAGCCGAGATAGTGATTGCTGAACTCAGATCCCTAAACCTGACCCGAACATACGACGGCGAAAAACACATTCTGACGCTTACAGGCGGTTCATAGAAGCTTTCGTACAAAGAGCACGTCCGGTCATAGCCAAAAGCATAATATGAGTCTAGGGGCATTCTCACCATAATCTGAAGAAGGTTGAAGTTCCGGGAGAACTGGCATAGTTGAGACGCATTGCACGAGAGATTCTGAGGAAGATTCGTCAAGAGAAGCCTGAGCCTGATGCTGAACGTTTGAGGCGGGTTCTTTCAAGGTCGGGAACGCCTGACCGGGTGCCATTCATGGAGCTCTTCGCAGACGGCGAGGTGATGGCAGCCATCCTCGGAAAGAGGCTGAACTACTTCACCAAGGTGCCGCGAAGCCGAAAAGAATGGGAGGACCAGATGTTATCGTTAATCGAGTTCTACGAAACCTTAGGCTACGACTACGTCCGAGCTGACACTCGGGACTATGAAGCAACAGTGGAAGCTCACCAATCTGCTGAAAAGGCGCTTGCGCCGGGAGATGTCGGCTCAAGAGCGTACATGTGCAGAACAGCAGATGTTGCGCCTGAACTGAACCGAGGCGAAAGGCTTTGGGCCAACGAAGGCACGGGCGTGATTAGAGATTGGGATGACTTCAAGGCTTACCCTTGGGAGGACCCTGAGACCATTGCTGCAGAGGGGAACGCAGGATTAGAATGGGTCTGCGACCACGTTCCCAGTGGCATGGGCGTCGTTACGGCTGCAGGCACGGTTCTGGAGCCCGTTATGTGGATGATGGGCATAAAGCATTTCTATATCAGCCTCTACAAGCAGCCCGGTCTTGTTGACGCAATGTTCAGGAAGATTGGCGAGGTGAACCTTGCTCGCTTCGAGCTCGCAGCCAAGACAAATCGGAAGATCGTGGCATTCTGGGGGTCGGATGACTGGGGCTACCGCGACGGACCGATGATCTCACCTGCCATGATGAGACGGTGGGTCTTTCCGGTTCACCGGAAGATGGCGGATATTGCCCATTCAAGAGGCTCATTCTACATCCTGCATTCCTGCGGAGACCTCAAAGTCCTAATGGGCGACATAATAGATCATATCAAGGTTGACGGGAAACATTCCTTCGAAGACACTTATCTCCCTGTGACGGAGGCAAAGAAGCTGTACGGCCACAGGATCAGTCTCATTGGCGGCGTTGACATGGATGTTCTTTCCAGACGCAGTGTCGAGGAAGTCCGTAGATATGTAAGCCATATCCTCGAAATATGCAAACCCGGAGGCGGATACTGCCTGGGAAGCGGAAACACAGTCGCCAACTACGTCCCGCTTGAGAACTATCTAGCCATGCTAGACGTGGGGCTCGAGCAGGGCTGGTACATCTAGGCGGACTTCCCCTTCTCGGAGTTATAGGAATTCAAGGGCAGCACAATGGATATGGGTGGAAATGGCGAAAGAAGAACACTATGTCTTGCCCGAGAGGGTCAAGAAGCTAGTTAGTCTTCTCGGAGAACCGGAGAAGGGCGAGCTGAACTATGACGGAAAGGAGCGGCCGCTGTCTCGCCTCGGTGCGCTCTGGGAGCTCAAGCACTTGGAGGAGACAGGGGTCCTCAGGTCTCCGGAAAAGAGGCTCGGAGTCAACCTGCATATCCACACAAATGAGTCCTTCAGTGTCTTCAATTCGCCAACTGAGGCAGCTTGGGAAGGCTACGCGGCTGGGCTTGAGGGTCTCGGGATCAATGACCATTATACGATAGCCGGTCACAGAGAGTTCGGGGAAGCCTGCGGAATCCTAAGCCTGAAGGCAACGTTCAACATAGAGGCTATGGCCATGTCTGAGGAGGCGAAGAGAAACGGAGAGAGATACAACGACCCCAAGAACCCCGGACGGACATACCTCTGCGGAAAGGGAGTTGTGCACGACCTAGAACCCGGTTCCCCCAGCGGTAAGCTTCTGGCAAAGATGATAGCCGCATTCAAGAGACGATGTGAAAAGATGACTGAGAAGGTAAATGCGCTGCTGAACGAGGTCGATCCATCACTGAACTTGTCGTTTCAAGACGTGCTAAAGCTCACGCCCCGCGGAAACGTGACCGAAAGGCACATCGCGCAAGCCGTGACTGAGCTCGTGACACGCAGATTCCCCAAGTCGAAGAACCGCAAGGCATTCCTGACGAGGCTCATAGGAAGTTTCGCCGAAGAAGACCTTTCAAGCGAATATCAGTATCAGGACCTTATCAGGAACAGCTTATTGAAGACTGGTGGACCAGCCTATGTTGAGGAGCCTCCAGAAGCCTTTCCAAGCATCCAGAGAATCGTCCGGCTTTTCGTGGATTATGGCGCAATCCCCACCTATCCTGTTCTGGGCAACCCTGTGACTGAGAAAGAGAAAGATCTGGGCTCGCTTTTTGACGAGCTGGAAGGATACGGGATTTATGCCGTCGAGGTGATCCCCAAGAGGAATACACGGAAAAGGCTGAAACAGATTCTGACAGTAGCCGCGAAACATGGGTTCCCGGTCTTCAATGGCACTGAACACAATACGAAGACGCCTGAACCGCTCTTGGACAGGTTCTCGAGAGATCCCGCGTTTCTGCCAGTCTTTGAGAGGGGCGCCTTCCTCGTTCTTGGGCATCAGTTTCTCTCGAGGTACGCTGGGAAAGGCTACTTGACCCGTTTTGGGGAGCTGGCGATCAAAGACAGAAGGCTTGCGGTGTCGTTTCTCGCTTTTGCTGGAAGACTTATATGGCCTGAAAGGGTCTTGGAGTGGCTAACCGAGATCGGCGAAGGCGACGCTCTCAAAGTGGTTCTCGGGCTCTACTCACTGTTGGCGCACGAAGAACCCCACGAGTTGAGCGTCAAACCCGACTTTGGAGTATCAGATGACCTCCTTAGGAGAACCTCGGTGAAAGATGACCATCTAGTCTTCGCAGATGGGAATGCCAAGAAAGAACTTGGCAAGGTAATGCAGAGATCTATCACCATCGCCTGAGCCTCCATTGATGGTCACGCCGTTGACGCGAATTTGGCTAGCGCGTAAGCCGACATTCATATATATCGCATGCAGGAGAGAATGCCCTGAGGGAGCGAATACGGAATGTTGTTTGAGCATTTAACAAGCCCAGACGTGAGGGAGGCTGCCGAAAGAGGATCAGTGGCAATACTGCCCATAGGCTCCATTGAGGTTCACGGTCCTCACATGCCGACTGGAACGGACTCGCTAACAGTCTGCGGTGTGGCAAGGCTGGCAGCTGAAAAGGCAGAGGCTGTGGTTCTTCCGCCCTTCTACTATGCCTATGTTCCAGAGAACCGGCATTTCCCAGGTACCATCTCGTTGACGGCGAAGACTTTGCTGTCCGTTCTCGAAGAGGTTTGCGACGAGATTTCGAGGAACGGGTTCAAAAAGATTCTGATCTTGAACGGGCATGGGGGAAATAACGAGATACTCAGAGTCTTCCTCAGAGACAGCCTGACTAGGAAAAGAGACTACACGTTGTACGCCATGATTAATCCTTGGGCTCCGCTTACGGAGTTGGTTGCCAAGCTGAGCGAGGGAAGAGAAGTTGGGCACGCATGCGAGTTGGAGACAAGTGCAGGCTTATTCCTTTTCGGAGATCTGATCAGAATGAAGAACGTGAAAGATGTGGCAAAAGTCGGGAGCACGGGAATGCCGAAGGGCATCGAAACTCCTGTTGATTGGCAGGCGTATGCGCTTCAGCTGTACTTAGGCGACCCGAGGCTGGCTACTGAGGAGAAGGGGAAGATGCTTGTGGACAGGTTCGTCGAGTTTCTGGCAGATGCGGTAAGGAAGATTAGGCAGGAGACCAACGTGCCCAGAATCCTAGATGACTTCTACGCAAGGGCCTACCAAAGATAGCGCCCAACCGGCCCGGACAAGCACTCATAGGGTTAAGGTCTACCTTCTGCGGTCGTAGAGGGTCCTTTTTCGTCCAGACACAGATATATCTGGGCTCACCAGTCTTTACGGTTCACATTTTCCTGAGAGGCTGGCTATTCCCAAAGTCTTCGCTTCAAGTACCGGACATCTTATTATCGCGTTTCGCCTATGCGGTGACTTGATCCGCGTTGGGTTTCGCTGAGTTGCTTTCGTTTCCTGTAGTATTCCTTCATGTAGTAGTAGGGGTCGTAGACCCTTCTGGGATCGAGCTCGCCTGCCTCCGCCCTTCCGTTTCTGGTCGAGTATTCGTATAGGAAAGTGGGTTTACGTAGCCTCTTCAATAGCTCAAGGTTTCCGGCTATGACGCCGCTGTTGTTCGTCCATATGATAATTGCCATGTCACAATCTTCAATCATTTTCCTCTCTCGTTCCTCGACGTCATTTCCGTACATCACTGTTTTCCAATTCCCCGCATTGTACCTGAGGCTTTTCGCATGCCCTACAATGACATTTCGGTACTCCTTAGACTTCAGGTAGTCTTGGTACAATCTGCAGGCTCCCGGTGCTTCCTCCACGATTATTGCCATGTTCCGAGCCAAGGCTATGTCTATCCGCTCCCTTACTTCGGGTGGCAATTCCTTGGCTTTGAACGCCTTACTTCCCATCAGAAGCATCTTCATACTAGAGAACCGCTCTTCCTTGCTCATTGTTGACCCTCAAGTCATTCCCAGCGGTGATGTAAAGCCGTTGGTTTCGGTCTCTGCCAATCTCGTCTATGGCTCTCATCTTCTTTAGGCAGTAGGTCATTTTGCGGGTTTGGGAGATGCCAAGATCCATACGCATTGCGAGGCTTCTGTTTGTGAAGGGTTGAGCCAGGTCCCCCGGCAAGAGTTTGAGGTAGTCTTCCCTTTTTGCGAAGATCGCCCTGTCCACAACTTCGACGAGCCTTCTGTCTTTGATGCTTGTGCCTCTTCTCCGCCAGCTGCCTTTGCCGTCGTCGCATCTGACTTCCTCTTCCTTGACCATTAGGACCTCTATCGAAAGATTAGCATCAAGGACCAATTCGGGCATCCATATGAGTTCCCGGAAAAGGTCGCACACGTCTCCTCTTCTCGGGGACCTCCTTCTTCGAGTCTGTCTTCCAGTTACAGGGTCAACCTGGATTATCTGCTTCTCTTTGGCTATGGGATAGATGAGTCGAACTCTATGCTGCCTAAGGAGGCTCTTCAACTTTTCTTTGATGGCTGAAAAGTTTCTTGTCTGGACCTCGATTAGCAGGCCGTCTCTGACTATGTCGACAACGAAGCCATCCACCTCAGCCTCAAACTGGTCGCCTGGAAGAGAGCACCAATCCTTCACCGCTGAATGCAGAGAAGTCTCATTCCTCATGCTCGGTACGTTTCCCATAGACATTGGTCCAGCGTGAATTCAAACACGTGACAGTAGCCAGAAGGAGACAATAAGAAGGTTGCTAACATGCCGAAATACCGCACACATCATATATCCGAGTCCACATCTTGCCGACTAGAGGCTGGTGTGCTGGCTGTAACCCGTCTTCTGTTTTAGGCGGCATTCGACTTTACGGGCTACCCGCGTCTCTCACAGAGACTCATCGACGCCTATTCGCCCTTCCACCCCGCAGGGCAGCCGTTTCACCGTTTCCACCTGAGCCTACTCGGCGACTTAGGACGCTTCAACGTCACAGGCCCAATGGACGTTCCGTTTCTGTTCCGGAGCCAGGGCTCTCGCCCCGCGCCTTGCGGCGCTGCGGACTGTGCGGTGGACGGAGTTTCCCCAGACACCTCCCAACGCCTTATTCGGCGGGGAGGCATCCGACAGCCGTCCGCCAGCTCACCAGCCACAAAAGACTTGGGTAGTTGTCTTGGATAAGGATTTTGGTTCTCCCAACCTCGCATCTAGGCTTGCTTCGCTTGGTACCTTGCTGGTTGCCTGCTGAACCGCGTAACGGCGTTGACCGATCCGCACGCGGGGCATTTCATATGTTCGCCGTGGAAGGTTTTTCGGCAGTTGCCGCAGTAGGTTAGGCTCCTATCATACGCATAGAGTCCGATCCTGTGGTCCTTGACGATCTTCTTAGTCGTTGAGAGAAGTTGCTCAGCTCCTGTCTCAGTTTCGCCCAATGGAATAGTCATCATATGGCCCCCCGGAGTCAAAGCGTGGAACCGAGCCTCTAAGCGGAGGTAATCTTCGAGAGGCATCTCAGCCCTCCATGGAACAACCGTCATATTCGTGTAGCAAGGCATTTCGCCGACGCGTTGAGCCCGAACCTCAGAGAGGCCATACCTCTCAGTGTCCAGTTCAGCTAGCCTCCTAGCTCCGTGAAGGTCGGGCGTCAAGGCAAGGGCGAAACGTATCCTCCTCTTCTTCGCATGTGCCTTCACAAACTTGGAAAGGGAAGAGGCAACCTCCTCCGCAAAGCTGAGCGCTTCCTCGCCCTCATGCACAGCCTTCCCCGTCATGGACTGAACAGCCTCGTCAAGCCCGACGAAGCCAAGCAGACAAGAGGAGTTCTCAAGCCTGAAGTACGGGTCTTGCTCTCCCTTCTGTACAAGGAACGGGAGGAGACCCTCAGCAGCCCGCCGCCTCAAAGTGTGATACTTTATCTCTAGGGCTCTCAAGCCCTTCTCCGCCAGATCGTAAAGGTTCCTGAAGAACCTCGTCCTATCCTTCTCAGCGTCGTAAACCGCTCTCGGCAGGTTCAAGGTTACGCTGTCTATGCACCCGGTCCGGATGGAGTCGAGTTCCCAATCCTCTCTCCAATCGTCCGCAAATCGGAGACCAGTCGCCGAATAAGACGCGTAGGCCTGCCCCTCTTCACCCAAGCTAGCAAAGTAGGGAAGTCCCTCAACAGCAAGCCCATGCGCCTCATAGAGCAGACCTTCAACGTCCCCATCGCCATGGGTTTCTGGGCGCACCTTCACTATCAGGCTCGGGTTAAAGATAGGCTTGGAACCACTTCTTTCCCTCAGGCATCCGAGAACAGACTCCGCAACCACATGGCTTTCGTCAGCAAAGTCTCCATAGATGCCTGAGGCTTCTCCGCCCGGTCCGTAAGCCCTACTCTCAGCCAGAAAACTCGGCAAAACTGTCTCTAGGCCCAATGAGATCCCTGTGGCAGCCGTGAGGTTTGCGGACGCCAGAAACTGCGACAGTTCCTCCTTGACTTCTTGTTTCGACAAGCCTCTTGCGAAGGGAGCCAATAACACGTTGAAGAAGTCGATGCCCTGTTCAGACGAGACCTCTGCCCCAGCAAGCCTCAAAACGTCAACAACAATCGAAAGGGCAGACTTGAAGGTCTTTGGCGGACGCACTGTCACTTGAGGCGAACACTTGTCATCGAAGATCAGTCCTCGCTGAAAAAAGAACCTAAGGTCATGCATGAACCCGGTTGCCCTCAGGACCCAGTTGCCAAGGTTGTTTAGGTTGAGCGCCCCAGATATGTGGGCGTCAGCCACGTCTCTTGGGAGGGCATTCAGAAGCGTATACTCCTCAATGACACGGTTTCCAGCCGCCGCGTGAACCTTCTCGACATCCGCAGACCTGTTGCTCATCTCCCTTATCAGCTGCGTCACATCGTAGACTGGAAGCCCAAGCCGCGTAAGCTTATGCCTATACTCTTCCAAGCCGCGTTCTATCAGGATCGCGTTCACGAACTCCCTGATGAGGGGAGCTGTGAGGTATTTTGTTCCCAGCTTGACCAGCCGTTTCTCAGCCTCTCTCGCAATCTTCTGGGCAAGGTCCACGGGAACCTCTGCCTCTCTGACAAGCGACTCTGCTATTTTGTTCCTGTCGAAGTTCTCGATTGCCAACCGGGAAGTTCGTACAAGCATCCTCTTCCTATAGGCGCTCTCGTCAAGTTCATCGGCGAACTCAACTATCGCCTTCCCCATATCCGTCAACATGTATTTCTTCGAAGTAACGTCAGGCTCCACCAGATCCATGCCCAGAAGTGTCTTGAGATGATACGCAAACCTACCCGCGTCCCTGCTTGGGCTTAGCTTCAGAAAGGTCATTATTTCAGTGTAGGATAGGGGGCCTCTTTCATAGAGCAACCTGAGAACGCCTAGCCTCAACGAAGAGGCGACGGCTTTGAGCACTCGGGCACCCACTCTTCTTCTTCGAGCCAAAACCCGCACTGCAACCTTCTGCGTCTACTCTCCAGACACACGTCTGACTGGTCTGTCCTAGGGTAACAGATACGCTTTACTATAATACGTGGAGATATCTCGATAAAAGATTTTGCCACTCCTCCTAAGGTCGAGGCGATTAGACAAGGCATCGATCAGAGCCCGATCTGCCGATAAGTTATTTATGCTTCTCCCGGATGATTCTAAGTCCATGCACTCGCAGTCGGAAATAAGAAGGCTGGAAGAGAAGGCACTTGCCATAAGAAGGGGAATCCTAGAGATTATGGCTGGAGGCAAGAGGGGGCATCTTGGCGGCTCCTTGTCGATTGCGGACATTGTTGCAGCGTTGTATTTCCATCAGATGAGGCTGGATCCCGAGAACCCTAACTGGGGTGAAAGGGACCGTTTCATCCTGAGCAAGGGTCACAGCGTCCTAGCCCAGTATGTTGCATTGGCTGAACTCGGATACTTTCCTAGAAAGGAGCTCAAGAGCGTTAAGAAGCTGGGATGTATACTCCAAGGCCACCCGGACAGGATCAGAACGCCAGGTATCGAGGCCTCAACTGGCTCATTGGGCCAGGGCTTGTCAATCGCCTGCGGCGTATCTTTGGGCGCCAAGATTGCGGGGAAGCATTTTCGTGTCTACGCCCTTGTAGGCGACGGGGAAAGCAACGAAGGCATGATCTGGGAGGCAGCCATTTTCGCGGCGCATTACAGGCTGGACAACTTGACGGCCATCACGGATGAGAACAGGTTGATGGCTTCTCGAGCAACTATCGTAGGCTCTTTGGCGCCGAAGTGGCGAGCTTTCGGCTGGGCGGTTAGAGAGATTAATGGCCACGATATAGGCGAGATACTGGATGCCTTGGACTGGGCAACAGGCGTTAGGGGGCGGCCCGCAATGGTTATCTGTCACACAATCAAGGGTCGCGGAATCACCTTTGCAGAGAACGCCGCTGACTTCCATCATTGCCAACTGACTCAGGAACAATACGAGATAGCGCTGAAAGATCTCCAGCGTGTCGGAGGAGGGGCCTGAATGGAGAAGCTGGAAGACATGCGAGACGCGTATGGTGAGACTCTTGCCCAGATTGGCGAGGACCCGAAAGTCGTAGTGCTTGATGCTGATCTTTCTCATTCTAATAAGACGGATATTTTCGCCAAAAGATTCCCTGAAAGGTTCTTTGAGGCGGGGATCGCCGAGGCGAACATGATCGGAGTCGCTGCGGGACTCTCTATGATGGATCTGATTCCCTTTGCGCATACTTTCTCGGTTTTTGCCACTGGAAGAGTCTACGACCAGATCAGAATTTCAGTCTGCTACCAGAATGTAAACGTCAAGATTGTGGGAACAAGCGCTGGGCTATCTGACTCCCACGACGGGGCGACACATCAATCCGTGGATGACATAGCCCTCATGCGTGCTCTGCCTAACATGACCGTAGTCGTGCCTTGCGACGGCATTGAAACGAGGAGAGCCACGGGTGCCGTCTACAGACATGCTGGTCCAACATACCTCAGAATCAACCGCATGCCAACTCCGCTTGTCTGGGAATCGCTGGAAGATTGCAGATTCGAGTTAGGGAAGGCGCTTAGTTTGAAGGAGGGATCAGACATCGGCATAGTTGCCTCAGGATATCCGGTGGCGTTGGCGATGAAAGCGGCAGAGAAGATGGCGGACGAAGGCATCAGCGCAGAGGTTCTCGACCTGCACACTGTGAAACCAATCGACCGCGAATCGCTTATGAAGATTGCCGAAAAAACCGGCGCTCTTGTTACAGTCGAAGAGCACAATGTGATGGGTGGAGTCGGAAGCGCGGTTAGCGAAGTGGTTGGGGAAACTGTCCCGGTTCCGGTTGAGCATGTTGGCATTCGGGACAGGTTTGGCGAGTCGGCTCTTGACTATAACGAGCTTCTGGCAGCTCATGGGATCACCGTCGAAGCCGTGGAGGCGGCTATAAGAAGGGCTTTAGAGAGGAAGAGGAGATAGAGTCCGATCTTCTAGAAGAGGATGTAACCGCCGCAGACGGATATGCATTGACCAGTAACGTAGTCTGAAAGATCGGTGACTAGAAATTCGACGACCTTAGCGACGTCTTCGGGCAAGCCCAGCCGCCCCAAGGGAATCTGTTTCTCAAGGCTCTCCGCAGCCTTCCCTGCTCTTCCTTCGGCTATGGCTCTTGATGTGGATATCCATCCTGGGGCGATGCAGTTGACGTAGATGTTGTAGGGACCGAGCTCAGCAGCTAGACATCGCGTATAATGCACAATTGCGGCTTTCGCGACATTGTATGACATGGCCTTGGTCATCTCTGGAGCCGCATGTAAGCCTGCCTGAGACGCCACGTTGACAATCTTGCCATATCTCTGCCTTTTCATTGGTACGCTGGCAGCTTGGCAGCACAGGATTGTGCAAGTTAGATTGATGTCCAGGATATACCGGTGGTCCTCCATCGAGGCGGAAGAAGGAAATGTCACTGGTGATCCTGCCTTTGGCCCTTGGCGGTTAAGGTTGCCACCAGCGTTGTTCACAAGTA
>Ga0129298_10000037_pt1 | contig 39295 bp, 30 predicted proteins | sample I19B2metaG_FD_94707 | JGI IMG/M metagenome (GOLD analysis project Ga0129298, IMG submission 94707) | Lake sediment bacterial and archeal communities from Gulf of Boni, Indonesia to study Microbial Dark Matter (Phase II) - ​I19B2 metaG | ecosystem: Environmental > Aquatic > Freshwater > Lake >... | reverse complement strand
GAGGAAAAGATCGAGAAGAAGAATTATTACAGGATGGAACGTTCATACGGCTCCTTCACACGATCCTTCCGTCTGCCTACAGAGGTACAGACGGAGAAGGTATCAGCGAAATTTAAAGAAGGGGTTCTTGAAATAAGAATACCAAAGACTGAAGAGGCTAAGAAGAAAGAGAAAAAGGTTTTGATTGAATAAAAGGATCTGGTGGTAGCTGATAATAGTTTCCCATGCTTCTGAATGACCTTTGGGGTCTTTTTGAAGAGGAGATTTTCCCTTTTCGTTCTACGGACGAACTTTTCAACAAGTACAGCGATAATGATTTAAGATTTGATTTACCAAAAGGGCAGAGAATAAGAAGGAAAAATCTGCTGAATTACCTAAATTCCTTTTCAAAAAGACCCGCAGTTCTTTTAATCGGAGAACCAGCAGGCCCATGGGGATGTCGGTTTTCAGGCATACCCTTTACCAGTGAGAGGATGCTCATAAGCGGTGTTCTTTCCTTTGAGGGGTACCAATCCAGTACCCATGATCCGCCATACTCGGAGATTTCCGCAACAATTTTCTGTGAGGTCTTATTACCTACCCTATACCCAAAAGTTTTTGTATGGAATGCAGTCCCCTTTCATCCTCATAAACGCGGTGAGATGCTGTCTATCAGACATCCTACCAGGGAAGAGATTTATACCCATTCTAAAGTGCTCTCAAAAGTGCTGTTTTTGATGAAACCCAAGCTTATCGTTGCTGTTGGAAGGAAAGCAGAGCTTGCATTAAAGGTATTGGGAAAGTCATCCATTTATGTGCGGCACCCATCTCAAAGTGGAGCGAGGGAATTCACAAAGGGTATCGAGAGAATCTTTAAAGAGGTTTTAACAGTAAGTGTTTAACCCTATTAGACTCTCGGGATTAACAGAAAAGGATGTTTGCAAAAATGACTTACGGAAGTACTATCGCTTCAGGCCCTCAAGGTTTTACGGAGGAATATCGACTGCAGACTGCGTGGGATGTTGCCTGAGATGTGTATTCTGCTGGGCATGGAATGTGGTCTCAAATCCTGTCGATCACGGTAATTTTTATCATCCCGACGATGTCGCAAGGAGACTGTTAAACATTGCAGAGAAAAAGCATTTAAGACAGTTGCGGATTAGCGGCAATGAGCCAACCATCTGTAGGGAACATCTTATGAAAGTTCTTGATTTGATAAATGATGAATATCAATTTATCCTTGAAACAAATGGCATTCTCATAGGCGAAGACGAGGGATATGCAAAGGAGTTGTCGAGATTCAAACATCTCTATGTCAGGGTGAGTCTCAAAGGCACGTGTGAAGAAGAGTTCTCAAAACTCACAGGTGCCTTGCCAGAGGGGTTTGAATTACAACTAAAAGCTCTCGAAAATCTCGTTCGTAATAAAGTGAACGTTCATCCAGCCTGTATGATAAGTTTCAGTCCGCCTGAAAATATAAAGGCTTTAAGGAAGAGGTTGAAGACCATATGTCATGCATTCGAAGACTTTGAGGTAGAGGAACTTATCCTCTATCCCCGTGTTGAAGAAAGACTTAAGAGACTTAATATCCTATACTTCACGGCGTATAAACCAGATAACATCCCATCAGAACAGATATAAGGACTGCAGAGGTAACTTCCACATAAAAGCTTAATTTGCTCAGATTTTAATGTCAGATAAATTATCCCTCATTTTCATGTTTTAAGAGTATAATTACCGATTACAAGTTTGACAACCGGAAGTTTGAAAGTGATCCCAAGGGCAGAAAGATGATAGCAGGTTATTTCAAAAGACTCATCATTAAGAACAAGGCGTTTATAATAGAAGAGGTTCTTGCGGTTAACGGGCTTATGCATCTGCTCATGAAACAGAGAAATACGGATCAAAAATGGACAAAAGAAGAGAGGAGGGAAATTAAAATTCACCTGAAAAATATCTCTAAAGTTATCCCTGCACTCATCATTTTTTTACTTCCAGGTGGTTCTCTCCTTCTTCCTTTTCTTGCAGAGGTGCTTGATAGAAGAAAAACCAGGAGGCCTCTAGTTCAAAAAGAAAGGGAAAGTGACAATTTACTATAGAATTTGTTCAAGAATTCTGCTAAAACCCTCTTATTATTAATGAACTGTTCTTATCCTGTTATCAATACAAATTGAATTTCCATTTTTTTGAAAACCTTTTAAATTTGAAATATTTAAATGTTTTGGAAAGTATTAGGAAAGGCTGAATAACGCTCTGAGAAATAATGGCGCGAAATTTTCAGGTTACCAGCCTTTCGATTGACAATTCTGAGGAGAATTCTTAAAGTAGATTATGGATGAGGATTTTCAGATAAGAGATCGAAGAAGGTTAGACGTCGAAGGAAATATAAAACAGGAGTATTCTGAAGAGCCAACATCACAACCGAAGCCTGAACAAAAACTGCCTGAACCTGAAGCACAACCATCGCCCTCAAATGAATCAGAATTTATCTCCTTTCTTATGAACCTCTCTTCAATGGCTTACAACGTTATGGGACTCGGACCAGATTCCACAGGAATCAGTCTCCATGATGCTAAATACCTCATTGATGTGATTGGAGTTCTCGAAGAAAAAACCAAAGGAAATCTTACCCTGGAAGAGGAACAGGCCCTGAGGAGCCTTCTTTATGAACTCAGGATGAATTTTGCAAGGGTAATGGAAAGGGTACACCCTAAATAGGGTAGGGCTGTTCGGTACTGTCAGGCCAGAATAATTAAATATATTTGTATACTTGCATTACATTTTGAGATAATTTCTGCCAAACCCCAAACAAATCTTGGCTGTCTGAATCGGTTTATTTTTCATGGAATCGTAAAGCAAAGTAAAGTTTAATGGCTATTTTATCTATTGTCCTCTCACCAATGCTAAAGGAAATTTTTAATTATATTGCAAAACTAATCTTTATTTAACAACAATAAAGTTTTTTGTTGATAAAATACTCCTTATTTCTTATCATGTAGCTTTATTATCTAATAAGGTATAAATGGATTAATTTTAGGAGCGAAAATATGAAATTTACAGAGGAGGAACTTAAAAGGTATCACAGGCAGATGTTGATTGATGGCTGGGGTGAGACAGCACAGGAGAAACTCAAGAATTCAACAGTGTTCATCGCCGGTGCAGGTGGTCTGGGTTCTCCCGTAGCAATATATCTTGCTGTTGCCGGCATAGGTCATATAAGAATCTGTGATTTTGATAATCTTGACTGGACTAACCTCAACAGACAGATATTGCATGACCATACGAGAATAGGCACAAATAAGGCAGTCTCTGGAAAACATACTATTGAAAAAATGAACCCTTATATAAACGTAACGGCTTTTTCAGAAACGATAGTTGACGAAAATGTGGATGAACTTGTCGGCAATTCAGATATCATAGTGGACTGTATGGACAATTTTCCAACGAGGTATCTTTTAAATGAATCAACTATTCGGAAGAATATACCTCTGGTTTACGGAAGTATTCGGGGGATGGATGGAATGCTCTCGTTCATAAAATCTCCAGAGACTCCCTGTCTTCGTTGCCTGTTCCCTGAAGCCCCCCCGGGTGAGGTCTTCCCTGTTCTCGGAGCAACCCCGGGGGTTATCGGGTGTCTCCAGGCGATCGAGACCATTAAATATCTAACCGGCATTGGCACAAATATTAAAGGAAGACTTCTTGTATGGGATGGGGGCAAGACTGAATTCAGGATTTTTAAGGCCCAGAAAGACCCTAAATGCCCTACATGTGGGTGAGAAATGACTGAGATACGATTGAACTTAATAACGCGTGCATGGGTAATCATTGCAAAAGAGAAAAGCAAAAAACCCGAGGATTTCGTTATACGGAGAGTAAAGAAAAGACACCCAGATTTTCTTGATACATGTCCCTTCTGCACTGGCAACGAGTCAAAAACGCCAGAGGAGGTATTCAGAGTTCATGGTGATAATGGATGGAACATAAGAGTTGTGAGGCACAAATTTTCAAAACTCTCAGAAGAAGGGGAAAGAAAACGATGGGATATTGGAGTAAAGAAAGGTGTTAATGGGATCGGCATCCATGAGCTCATTGTTGAGACCCCTATTCATAACCTTACAACGGCGACTATGTCTGTTGAACAATTGATGGGAGTAGTCCAGACATATAAAGACCGTTTTACAGAGATATACAAAGACCCACGGGTTGAGTATGTTATCATCTTCAAAAATAATGGGCCTTCAGCAGGAACTTCGATAGAACATCCCCTTTCTCAGATAGTAGGATTACCCATAACACCTCTTCAGATTCGAGAAAGGTTTGAGGCTTCCATGAAATTTTTCGATGATACTGGCGATTGTTTGATGTGTAAAACGATACACGATGAATTACATGATGGGGTAAGGGTTCTCTTTAACACAGAACATTTTTTGTCTTTCATTCCTTATGCTGCGCTTTCAGCATTTCATATCTGGGTATTTCCTAAGAGGCATTCGGGTTGTTTTGCTGACATACGGCCGGAAGAGATGCAGGATCTATCAGTAAATCTGAAATCAATCATGGCAAAGCTATACGTTGGTTTAGATTGTCCTGATTTCAATTATGTCATAAGATCCGGGAGACCAAGCAGTACAAACTCGGAATTTATCCACTGGTACATGAGCATCGTTCCACGGGTTGATATGACCACTGGTTTTGAACTTGGCACAGGTATGCATGTGAATTCACTGGTACCTGAAATAAGTGCAGAATTTTTACGGAATGTGAAGGTACCTGAGTATTACACATAAAAACCAGTAGTCAGTGAACAGTGAATAGCGAATGTCATTCCCACGAATCCGCCTTAGGCGGAGGGAATCCAGATTTTTCTCTTTGAAAATAGTGAATTATAGATATTGGATTCCTGCTGGAGTTTACCCCTGGATTCCCGCTCATGGGAATGATAAGAGGGGTAGGAATGACGACAAAAATGTTATCGAGCGTGCCACCTTTGCTATAATTAAAAAGAGGTATCATTAAGTGAGATTGAAGCGGGTTCGTTCTGATTCCAGTAGTTTAAAACGGTCTGCCGAAGCTCGAACTGTTGAGGCAGAGATACTGGATGCTTACTCGCAGACGGTAATCCTATCTGTTGATCGCATCGGCCCAGCTGTAGTCAGTGTAGGCTTAGCTATGCCTGCACCGGAACAGCTGAAGCGGCGTGGTGTTTCTGAAATTAGAGGTGTTGGAAGCGGCGTAATAATTACCCCGGATGGGTATGTACTCACGAACAGTCATGTTGTGCAATCTGCGGAGAGAATCGAGGTCCGTCTCCAGGATGGGCGGGACTTTTCCGCTAGGATAGTTGGCAATGATCCACATAGTGATCTGGCTGTTCTTTCGATACTGGAATCAGGCCTTCCAACAGCCGAACTGGGCGATTCTTCTCAGCTCAGAGTAGGTCAACTCGTAGTTGCAATCGGTAATCCCCTCGGATTTCAGACAACTGTGACAGCAGGTGTTATCAGTGCGCTGGGTCGAACACTTCGGGCACAAACGGGAAGGTTAATTGAGAATGTTATTCAGACTGACGCAGCGCTCAACCCTGGTAACTCTGGTGGCCCGTTAGTGGATTCTCGTGGCCGCGTGATTGGCATCAATACTGCGATTATTGCTGGTTCGCAGGGGATCTGCTTTTCTATCCCCATAAACACTGCAAAGTGGGTTGCATCACAGCTTATCCGTGAAGGTCGTGTACGGAGATCCTATCTTGGTGTTTCCGGGCAGACGGCAACATTAGATCGTCGCCTGGTTGTTCGCTACCGCATCAAGAGTTCCACTGGTGTATTGGTTACCGAGGTTCAGCCAGACTCTGCAGCCGCGAATGCCGGGTTAAAGCCCAGGGACATCATAATACAACTGGGAACTACCTCAATTGCATCCCTTGATGATATTCAACTGGCCTTGGGCCGTCATCCTGTCGGAGTTCCCTTAGCAATCGATATTATTCGCAATCGAGAACGTTTCACTCTTGAAGCTTTTCCAACGGAACTCCTGGATTCAGAATAAGGCTTACGCATAAATATCATTCTTTTACCAAATCCAACGGCAGGGATAACAAGATACTTGAGGTTCATTCCTCATCAGATGTTGACCTCCATAAGATCCTCTGCCAGTAATACATCGCCGTCAAATACCACCTTGCATTCTTCTAACCTTTCAGCATCAGGAAAAGAAGCAGGATAGAGATGGGAAAGGATAAGTTTTTTTACCTTTGCCTTCTTTGCAACAAGACCACACTCTTTTGGGGTTAAATGGCCCGGCGCCTTCATGGCATCAGGGAAAGAGCAGTCTATAATAAGGAGGTCAGCATCCTTAGAGAGTTCGACTATTCCTTCGTCATAATCACAGTCACCAGAGATGACAATAGATTTTTCTCCATCCTCAAACCTATAGGCGATGCTGTTTTCTGAATGTACTGTCTTTTTTGAGAACACATGCAGATATCTCAGGTCGAGCTTGTCTTCAATCTTGACTACATCGATAAAAAAACTCTTTGGCTTTTTCATAACTCGGCTGATACAGGATTCATAAATTTTCTTGAAACCTCTGGGCCCGACAAGTAACAGGTCTTTTTCTCTTTTAAAACCAGGCGTAGCTAAAAGGGCATGTATAAAGGGCATGAGATCTGAGATATGGTCAGGGTGGGTATGGGTAATGAAGACAGCATCTATGTCTTTGTAGCTCTTCCCTGCTCTCTCAAGCTGCAAAATTATACCGCTTCCACAGTCTATAAGGATTTTCTTGTCGAGGACCTCAAGATAGTATCCCGGGGCATTTCTCTTTAAAGAAGGCACACACGTTCCGCTACCTAAGATGATAAGGTTCATCAGTACCTGATTCTATTCACCCCGTAGGAATGCCCCATGGCTTGCCTTGGAGCTGATAAATTAAGAAAGCTTCCACTTTTGTGTAAGAGGTTCAATGCCCCATGTACAATTCCAACGGGATTTACTCCTGATAAATTCCATTCATTATATCAGATTATTCAGACGAGTAAGCAATAGGGCATTTGATGTATTGATGGTTTTATGGATGATTGATAAAATATAGCACAGAAAAAAGGGATCTTTGTGAATGTCCATAATTATCTAAACAAAAGAAGCTGGATATACGATGAAAATCTATCTGATTAAAAAACTGCTTCTCCTTATTCCACTCCTCCTTGGTGTTACATCCCTTACCTTCACCCTTACAAAGGCACTGCCAGGCGACCCGGTCTTCAGCATGGTAGGAGAGAGGGCACAGCCTGAGGTTATAGAGAAAATAAGAAAGGAAATAGGTTCTGATAAAAATATTTTCATCCAGTATTTCGGATATATAAAGCTGCTCATGAAAGGGGAATTCGGACGTTCATACTATACAAACAGAAAGGTCTTTGATGATCTCCTTTTAAAATTTCCAAATACCCTGAAACTTGCACTGGGAGCTATGATTATTGCTATCCCCTGTGGTCTTTTTTGGGGTTTTGTTTCTGCTTGTAAGAGGGGAACGATTACAGACAGGGTTATATCATCACTCTCGGTAGCAGGATTGAGCATTCCCGTCTTCTGGAGTGGACTTCTGATCATGCTATTTTTCAGTCTTTGGCTTAAACTCTTTCCTCCTTCTGGTACAGGCGACTTAAGATTTCTGATCCTCCCTTCTATAACCCTTTCTCTCCCTGCTCTCGGGACCCTGACAAGGGTCACGAGGAGCACACTCTTGGAAATCTTCAATATGCCTTTTGTCACCACTGCGAAGGCAAAAGGTATAACTGAGCTTAAAATAAATTTCCTCCATGTGTTTAAAAATGGACTCATACCTCTTGTGACTGTCATCGGCCTTGATTTTGGAAGTTATCTGAATGGTGCAGTCCTGACGGAGACGATCTTTGGATGGGATGGAATGGGAAGGTTCACCATGGAGGGGATAATGAAGAGGGATTATCCTGTGATCATGGGATGCATCATTGTCGGTACCGTTATCTTTGTTCTTGTCAATCTCCTTGTTGATATCCTGTATCATTATCTTGATCCAAGGATAAGGTTGTATGAGAAAGGCAGGTAAAGTTTCTATAGCCTTATTGTTTTTGATAACGGCGCTTTCTTTTTCTGCACCCTTTATATCCCCTTATGATCCTGATAAGATAGACCTCGATAGCATAAAAGAGCCTCCGAGTCCACAACACCTTTTGGGAACTGACAGTAAGGGCAGGGATATCCTTTCAAGGGTTCTTTATGGGGGGAGGATTTCAATAAGCGTAGCCATCATGGCTACATTTCTGTCTATGGGGATAGGAATGGTTGTGGGTCTCTGTTCAGGCTATTTTGGAGGAAAGATTGATACTGGTATTATGGCCTTCGTTGACTTGATACTCTCCTTTCCTGTGTTCCTCCTTGCTATAGGAATCTCTATTTTACTTCCACCTGGCATTTATACTGTGATGATTGCAATTACCGCAGTTGGGTGGGCCTCATTCGCCAGACTTGTAAGGGGTCACATACTAACGGTGAAAGAAACCACCTTTGTAGAATCAGCAAGAGCCCTGGGATGCAGCCAGATAAGGATTCTTTTTGTTCATCTCATGCCCCAATGCATTCCACTGTTACTCGTAATGATGGGGTTAAAACTTGGAGGTTGTATATTGACAGAGGCGTCGTTGAGTTTTCTAGGATTAGGAGCTCAGCCTCCAACAGCAACATGGGGAGGCATGGTAAGTGCAAACAGATCGTATATCTCTTCGGCTCCATGGATGGTGCTCTTTCCCGGGGTAATGATAGCTATTACTGCTCTCTGTTTTAATACTCTGGGTGATGTTTTAAGAGACAGGTATGGCTTGAAGATAGAATAGTAAGGCTACATTTCCATTAATTTTTCTTCTTCTTCCTGCTGTATTTTGCATTCTATGCACATGGTAGTAACAGGCCTTGCCTCGAGTCTCCTTATATCTATTTCGTTTCCGCACCTATCGCAGATGCCGAATGTACCTTGTTCTATCCTGTCTATTGCCTCATCGATCTTCTTTAAAAGTCTTCTCTCTCTTCCTCTTAATCTCAACATGAAGCTTCTCTCTGTTTCTGCTGTTGCTTGATCACCGAGATCTGGAAATACCGTCTGCCCAGGAAGTTTATTGAGAGCTTCCTCAGCTTCATCAAGGAGTGCCTCTTTCTGGGCTATGAGTATTTTCTTAATCTCCTGCATCTTCTTTTCTTTGAGAGTAAGTTCTTTGGTTGTTTTAGTCTTTGTTGGTTTTACTGTTTTTGTCTTTGCTGTTTTTGTCTTTGCTGTTTTTGTTTTTGCTGTCTTTGTTATTACTTTTTTTGTCCTTGGTTGTTTGGTTTTACCAGTAAGTTTTTTCTTCTGCATAACATCTCCTAAAATAAATTTTACTACGTTAACAAAAAGTTTTAATTATAGTCAAGACAACAATAACGGATAACATATACATTTAAAATGTCGGAAACTCTCACAAATCTTATGGACAACGGTGGAGCAAAAATTGCTATAATACTGCGGGATAAAAGTTTCTAACAAGAAAAAGGCACAACTATCAACATAGGGGGACACGCGTATAAGATGTTGAAAAATGACCGCTGGATAAGGGAAATGGCAGCAAAAGGGATGATAGAACCCTTCAGTGATAAACAGGTCAGGGAAGGGGTTATCTCGTTTGGTTTGAGCTCCTATGGTTACGATATGAGGATTGCCGACGAATTTAAGATATTCACAAAGCATGATACTCTTGTTGACCCGAAGACACTTGATCCGAAAAACTTTGTTGATTTCAAAGGAGATGTATGTGTAATCCCTCCAAACTCATTTGTCCTCGGCCGATCCGTTGAATATTTCAGGATACCAAGAGAGACCATTGCGATATGTCTCGGAAAATCAACGTATGCGAGGTGCGGTATCATCATCAATGTGACGCCCCTTGAACCTGAATGGGAAGGGTATGTGACGATAGAGATATCGAACACAGCTCCTGTTCAAACAAAGATATATGCAAACGAAGGAATAGCCCAGATCCTTTTCTTAGAGGCTTCTGAGGTTTGTGAAACATCCTATGCTGATAAATCAGGGAAATACCAAGCCCAGAAGAAAATAACATTGGCTAAGATGGAGTGATAAGAACAGATGCCTGCTAGTGAGAAATTGATACTTGCTCTCGATGTTGCAGATCATTATCAAGCAATTGAACTTGTAGAGAGATTTAAGGATTATATCGGAATCTTTAAGGTAGGTCCCGAGCTCTTCATATCTTCAGGCACGAAGATTATTGAGGATATAAATAAAAAAGGTAGAAAGGTCTTCCTTGATCTCAAGTTTCATGACATACCAAATACGGTTTCAAAGTCAGCAGTCGTTGTTACAAAGCTCGGGGTCCATATGTTTAATGTACATACGTCGGGTGGATTAGAGATGATGAGAAAGTGCAGGGACAGTGTTGCGGAGGCTTGTCTTAAAGAAAATCTTGACAGGCCGAAGATCCTCGGCGTTACAGTGCTCACAAGTATCTCGAAGGAAGTTTTTTTGAATGAACTCGGAATTCAGCATAGCCTGAGGACTCATGTAAAAAACCTCGCCGCCCTTGCACTGAAGGCTGGTCTTGATGGTGTTATAGCATCTGCAAAAGAGGCATCAATGATAAAAGCCCTTTGTGGAAGCGGATTTCTAATTATAACCCCCGGTATCAGACCCTCATGGACCCCTCCCGATGACCAGAAGAGGACAATGACTCCAAAAGAGGCCATAAGGGAGGGTGCTGATTATCTTGTCATAGGAAGAGGAATACTCCAGCATGCAGATCCCCTGAAGGCTCTTGAGCTGATAAACCTCGAAATCCTAACTGCCTGATTTAAACGAAGAACAATCCTTTTGTAAAATCTATATATCAAATTATACAGACGGTTGAAAGGTATATTTTAACCCTGAACCCTGCCCTGATGAATATTAGGATCGTTTCAGGGTCTCAAATCCTGAAATTGCTTTGGTTGTAAAAAAGTTCAAGGCTTACATTATAGTATATGTGATATTTTGTTTAGGCAAGCTGCTCAGGATATAGCTTACAACTAATGATTACACCTTCAAAGAGAGATTTTTTAGAGCTTGTAAAAAATGGGAAACCTCCACCTCTTCATGAGGAGATACCGTACTTAGCGCCGTTTTTAATATATGAATCCTTAGCCTCTCCAAACAGCTTTCTCCTTGAAAGCATAAAGGGTCCGATGAAAATTGCCCGTTACTCCTTCATAGGATATGATCCTTATTCAATATTTAAAACAAAAAATGGCTTAATAGAAATCGAGTCCTCGGGGGAAAAGACAGTGGTCTCAGGCAAACCCCTCAGCATACTAAAAGAACTTATTTGCTCTTACAGGCAAAAGCCCTCAGAACACCTTCCACCTTTTCAGGGAGGAGCTGTGGGAATTCTGAGTTATGATTTTGTTCAGTACCTAGAAAAACTACCAAATGCTGCCTTAGATGACCTCAACCTACCTGATGCACACTTTCTGATGATAGATAAGCTTGTTGCCGTTGATCATCAAGAACAAAAATGCTGGATAATTGTCTGCCCCGGCGCAAGAGATACTGGGCAAGATTGGACAGATTGGTCGGAGAAATATGACGAAGCGGAAAATGAGATCAAGAAAATATTGAAAAAAGTTATAAGTTATAAGTTAAAAGTTAAAAATAAGGACAAAAACTTGTCACTTGTCACTCAGCACTCAAATCCCCCCACACCCCTCTTTACTAAAGGGGAGCAAGGGGGGATTACTAAAATAGAGATTATGTATGAGATGAAGAAGAATGATTATATGGATATTGTCAGGAGGGCTAAGGAGTATATAGCAGCAGGAGATATCTTCCAGTCAAACCTCTCGCAGAGGGTTTCAGCACATATTGGAGATATAAACCAATGGAGCATTTACAGGACATTGAGCTCTATAAATCCTGCCCCCTTTGCAGCCTTCATGGATTTCGGGGACTACCAGATAGTAAGTTCTTCACCCGAAAGGCTTCTGAGGGTAAGCGATGGGAGTATCGAGACGAGACCTATTGCAGGAACAAGGCCGAGGGGAAGAGACTGGACAGAGGATGAGTTTATGCGGGCGGAGCTCCTTTTAAACGAGAAGGAGAGGGCGGAGCATATCATGCTGGTGGACCTTGAGAGGAATGACCTTGGAAGGGTCTCAGATTATGGCACTGTAAAAGTTGATGAGCTCTTGATTACCGAGGATTGTTCGCATGTGATCCATATTGTATCGAATGTGAGAGGGAGACTCGCAGATGGAAAGGACTGCTTCGATGCTATAAAAGCTGCATTCCCTGGAGGTACGATAACTGGTGTTCCAAAGATACGGTGCATGGAGATCATAGATGAACTCGAACCTGTTAGGCGTGGACCCTATACTGGCTCGATTGGGTATATCAGTTTTTCAGGGTGTATGGATTTGAATATTGTAATCAGAACATTTGTTATTAAAGGGGAAAGGGCATATGTCCAAGCAGGTGCAGGGATTGTTGCAGACTCGGATCCTGAGAGGGAGTATTACGAAACGCTTAAGAAAGCAGAGGCCCTGATAAGAACGTTAGAGAGGATAAAGTAAGTAATTAAAAAAACCGGAACCACTTCTTTTTTGTCTTTATTGAATCGAAAGTTTTCCGCATGTCTCTAAGCTGTACATTTATTCCCCTTTGCTCTTCCATTGTATCTTTCATGACGCGATTAAACTCTTTCAGGTTATGTAATATCTCAGTGATATTCTTGCTTATCATATCAAGCTTTTCTTCCAGAGAGAGTGGCAATTCCACTTTCTTAAGGATAACCTCTTTTAGAAGAGCAAGCTCTTTCTCGATAGCTGCTAGTGCTGATTCTTTTTTCAGCTCAGGAATGCTATACCTGTCACGTTCTATATCAGCAGGGTTATATATAGTTGACTCAATTCCTGGATTTGTTGTCACAGGTTCTTCAAGAATAGACTCACCGATGTCAACTTCCATAGGGATTTCTTCTGATTTGATACTATTTACAGCATCTGATTCATACATGGTTGCTTCAAGTACAGGGCTCGTAATTACAGGTTCTTCAGGTGAGGACTCATCGATCTCAACTTCTATAGGGACTTCTTCCTTTTCGAGATAGGGTAAATCAACTTTATGCTTGATATCATCAACAACGATTTTTGTTATATCCTGGAATGAATCTTCCACGCCTGTCCCATCTATAGCAATTGCCTCAATATATTGGTATTTGCCGTTTTCATTCAGGTCTGTGTTCAGATCATCAATGGATAAGACATTCGGAAGATCCCTCTTATTATATTGAAGGATCAGCGGGATTTCATCAGGATTAATATTATTGGCAATGAGGTTGTCTCTCATGTTTTTAAAGCTCTCTATGTTCTGTTCCCTCATATCGCTCTGCGAGTCTGCAACAAAGACAACGGCGTCAGCCCCTTTCAAGACCAGTTTCCGTGTTGCGTTGTACCTGACCTGCCCAGGGACTGTGTAGAGTTGAAACCGTAAAGAAAAGTCTCTTATCTTTCCAAAATCGATAGGAAGTAAATCAAAGAAGAGTGTTCTGTCACTCTGTGTCGGAAGGCATAAGAGTTTTCCTTTCCTGTCTGGGTTAATGATATGATGGAGGTACTGAAGATTTGTTGTCTTTCCGCTTAGTCCAGGTCCATAGTAAACTACTTTAACAGTTATCTCTTTTGTGGTGTAATTGAAAAGTGCCATTTTTATATTATTGCGTAAACTCCGTTTCTAGTGTGATATTTAACCTTATACATTGCCTCGTCTGCAAGTCTTAAAAGTTCATCTTTAGATCGTGCGCTTTCCGGATATGAGGCAACACCGAAACTGGCAGTTATTCTCAGCGTATAACCCTCTTTTTCAAGAAAGGCGTTTTTCTCAACAGCTTTTCGTATCCTCTCTGCAATTTGTGCTGCTGCAGCAGGCGGTGTGTGTGGAAGGACAATAACGAACTCATCTCCTCCATATCGGACAACGACATCAACAGACCTTAGATTCTTGATGAGGAGCTGACCCATCTCAGCAAGGGTCTTACTTCCAACAAGATGACCGTATCGGTCATTTACATCTTTGAAATAATCAATATCCATGAATATGAGCGAGACGGATGTGCGATATCTGAGGGAGCGCTGTATCTCCATCTCGATAGACCTGTTTAGATATCTTGTATTAAACAGCTTCGTGAGATCATCTGTAATAGACAGTTCTTCTACCTTCTGATACAGTAGTGCCCTTTCTATAAGAATTGATGACTGATCAACGAGTTCGATTAATTGATTAAAGTCTCCCCTTGTAAAAGGTTCTCCCGTTGTTTTATTGAAAACCTCGATAACACCGAGAGCCTTTTCACTGCTTTTTATCGGGATACACATAATTGATTTTATTTTGTTTTTTAAAGTGAGAGCCTTGTCTACCTTTCGGGAAAAACGTTTATCCAGTGAGACATCAGGTACAAGGACAGGTATACCCTCTTTTGCAACCCATCCAGCGATACCTTCTCCTATCATCAATCGGAACTTCTGTGTCTCTTTTGTCTTTTTCCCTTCTGTTCTCTCGAATACCAATTCTCCTGTCCCTTCATCTACTAAAAACACATTCCATGTAGCTGCCTTGGACAGTTCTTTTGCCCTTCTCATGATCGCATCAAGAATTTCGTTTAAATCTATAGAAGAGGGAAGAGCTTTGCTGGCCTCTTCATAGAGGTTCAATTCCTGCCCTAAGAGAAAGGAGTCACTTTTTAACCCGGTATTTTCAAGGAGCATCTTTCTTTCCTTGAGTGATCTGTTGACAAGATAACTGAGTTCTTTTACACCGGGTGAAAAGATGGAGTACGTAAGAGGTTCCTTTATCAATGAAGTGAAGCCACTATTGGTATCTGAGATGACAATCTTGGGAATATTTCTCGAATGTTTCAGGAATTCCTTAAAAGCGGGTTCCTTGCTTTCTTTACCGTCTATTAAGAGGAGACCAGGATTTTCATTGAACCTCGGCAGGGCAGCGCCCAGGGATTCAAACCTTTTTATTGTATTGCCCTTTGATGTCAGGGCATCTTTGTATTCTTTTTTAAATGTGCCTTTACCTATCAGGAATATTTTAGGCATTTACACCACAGCATTTTTTATATTTCCTTCCGCTTCCACATGGACATGGTTCATTCCTGCCAACCTTTTTCCCACGCCTGACCGTTTGAGCGACAGATGAGCCTTCGCCCCTGTTGTAATTCATTTGTACCTGTCTTTTATGTTCTCTTTTGACGGCTTCCTGTTTCTGTATCTGTATTTTAAAGAGCCTGCTCAAGACTTCTGTAGATATTCTGTCTGTCAATTCAGCAAACATGTCAAAGGCTTCTTTTTTATATTCCGCAAGGGGGTCCCTCTGACCATAACCCCTGAGCCCTATGCCTTCTTTCAGATGATCCATGGCAAGGAGATGGTCCTTCCACTGAGTGTCAACAACCTGCAGAAGGATTATCTTTTCAAGATACTGCATCATATCACTACCGATCTCTGCTTCTTTCTTTTCATAGGCATTCCTAATCTCTGAGATAAGCACCTCACTCAGTGAATTAAGATCCATAGGAGTAACATTCAGCACAACAGAGAATATGCCATAGACTGCATCGTTGAGCCCTTTCATATCCCATTCATCTCTATGTTTATCTTCAGGACAATAAATACTGAGTACTTCATCAACAACTTCATCGATCATGCTGTAAATGCTATCCTTGAGGTTTTCACCCTGAAGCAATTCCTTCCTGAAGGAATATATTTCCGTTCTCTGCTTATTCATGACATCGTCATATTCAAGAAGATGTTTTCTGATATCGAAGTTGTGCGCCTCGACACGCTTCTGTGCGTTCTCTATAGACTTTGTTACCATTTTATTTTCTATGGGGATGTCTTCATCCATGCCGAGTTTCCCCATAAGACCAGATATCCTGTCAGAGCCAAAAATCCTCATAAGGTCATCCTCGAGGGAGAGATAAAATCTCGAAGAGCCAGGATCACCTTGTCTTCCAGAACGTCCCCGTAACTGATTATCGATCCTCCTCGCTTCATGTCTCTCTGTGCCGAGGATATGAAAGCCTCCAAGGGAAACCACCTTTTCCCTGTCTTTTGTACAGATCTCTCCTGCTTTTGCAAGTGACTGCTTCCAATCATCTTCGGTATAATCTTTCTTGTCCTTCAGAAAATCCCTTGCAAGTCCTTCTGGATTACCTCCAAGTATGATGTCTGTACCTCTACCTGCCATGTTTGTTGCTATGGTAACGGCGCTGCTTCTTCCTGCCTGTGCAATAATCTCTGCTTCTCTTTCGTGGTACTTGGCATTCAAAACTGAGTGGGGGATACCCTTTTTCTTTAAGAGATGGCTTAATATTTCTGAATTTTCTATCGAGATGGTACCGACAAGAACAGGCTGGCCTTTTTTGTGCAGTTCTTCGATCTCATTTATGACAGCATTGAATTTCCCCTTTTCCGTCTTATAGACCATGTCAGGATGGTCTGTTCTTATCATAGGTTCATTGGTCGGTATAACAATTACTTCAAGGTTATAGATCTTTGCGAACTCCTCAGCCTCAGTGTCAGCAGTGCCTGTCATACCTGCAAGTTTTTTGTACATCCTGAAGTAATTCTGGAATGTGATTGTTGCAAGGGTCTGATTTTCGCTTTCTATCTTGACGCCTTCTTTTGCTTCTACTGCCTGGTGAAGTCCATCTGACCATCTCCTACCAGGCATGAGCCTGCCTGTGAATTCATCTACGATAATTACCTCTCCGTCTTTGACAACATAGTCGACGTCTCTCTTGAAAAGAGTATGTGCCTTGAGCGCCTGGAGTACATGGTGGACAAGCTCTATGTTCGCTGGATCGTAGAGGTTGCCCGCACCAAGCAATCGCTCTACTTTTATATTGCCTTCTTCTGTGAGAATGGCGTTCCGCGCCTTTTCATCGACGGTATAATCAATATCCTTTTGGAGTTTCGGGATAATCCTGTCTATCTTGTAATACTTATCAGTGGATTCTTCTGACGGACCTGATATGATAAGGGGTGTCCTTGCCTCATCTATCAGGATACTGTCGACCTCATCTACTATCGCATAATTCATTTCCCTCTGGCAGTAATCAGATATTTCATATTTCATATTATCTCTGAGGTAATCAAATCCAAACTCATTGTTCGTTCCATACGTAATGTCTGCTAAATAGGCTTCTTTTCTTGAACATGACCTGAGAAACTCTAACCGCTTATCAGTAGAAAAATATGATGGGTCAGAGAGGAAAGAGCTGTCATGCTGTATAACCCCGACAGAGAGACCGAGGGAGCTGTATATAGGACCCATCCACTGGGGATCCCTCTTTGCAAGATAGTCATTCACGGTAACCACGTGGACGCCCTTTCCTTCGAGGGCATTCAAATAGGCGGGGAGGGTGGCGACAAGGGTCTTACCTTCGCCTGTCTTCATCTCTGCAATCTTTCCTTCGTGCAATACAATTCCACCGAGGATCTGAACATCGAAATGTCTCATCCTGATTTTTCGTCTGGATACCTCACGCACCACTGCAAAGGCCTCTGGAAGTATGTTATCGAGGGTTTCTCCTGCCTCAAGTCTCCTCCTGAATTCTTCAGTCTTGTCTCTGAGCTGTGTATCTGAAAGACTTGATATCTGCGTCTCAAAGGAGTTTACCTGTTCGACAATAGGCCAGAGCCTTTTCAGCTCGCGCTCATTCTTCGTTCCGAAAACCTTTTTCAGAAATGTTCCAACCATAAATATATAATAAAATTAAGGGGTTTATTATTTCAAGGAAGTGAGTAAAATCACATTTAAATTTTGACTTGATAATAAGAGTGAGCTTGGTTCTATAGGATTCCGGCAGAAGCGAATATATTGTCTTTTGGGCATAGGAAATTTAATCCTAAACAAAGCATTAATGTCAACGACAATCTCTTACCGTTTGAAAAATTGCCTATCCATATTAAGAATGTGACAATCAAACATTCTTTACCCACTTCCATGCACCATAGATGTTGATGAAGAAATATCCAAAGAACACGATAGCCTGTACCCAAGCTCCAAATTTGATATCATAGAAAATCCAATATGTATTTGTTGCTGCAAAAATCAAAAAACACCACCATTTTTTTTGAATTGCCGAAAATGTTCCTATCATCGTTAGTGCTATGAATATCCAAGCTATATTTAAACTTTCCATGTTTCCCTCTTAAATCCGCTCTTTCATTTTTAATTTCCTAAACATATTTTTACAAGTTCTATGCCATTTATATCCATTTAAAACCGATTGAATTTAAAAAGAAAAGTGCATTTCAAGGAGAAAATATGACGAGTTTTGTCAGTTGGTATGGACAGAAATATTACTTGTACCTATCGAATTATTCTACTACTTACAAAAACCTGCCTCGCTGTATCCCACATCTCGTTTTATATTTTAGTGATTTATGTCACATCAATTTCTATCCTTTAGCAACAGAATGTATATCACCAGAAGAAGAAAGATTTGCAGGTTTGAGGTTAAAAGATACACACTATGGAAATACCACTTAACGCTAATATCAGAGACTTTGGTATTCCTAATATCTTTGTCTATTTAAATAGGAAAAGGAAGACAGGCACTTTAGTGGTAAAGACGCCTGCCTTCACGAAGAAGGTATACCTCGATAAAGGAGATGTTATCTTTGCTTCATCAACTGATGAAGATGACAGATTAGGTGAGACGCTCATCAAAATGGGGAAGATCACTTTAGAGCAGTATAACAGATCAGTGGAACTCCTCAAAATGACAGGTAAAAGGCAGGGTGAGATACTTGTTGAACTCGGATATCTGACACCGCAAGACATCATCTGGGGTGTGAAATACCAGGTAAAGGATATAATCTATAGCTTATTTCAGCTCAAAGATGCTGCATACGAATTCAAAGAGGGAGAGATACCTTCAAGGGAGGTAATAACGCTGAAGATGAGTATGGGTAACCTCATATATGAAGGGGTAAAGAGGATAAATAACATAAACAGGATAGTGAAAGAGATGCCGGATATGAATTCTGTTCTGAAGTTGAGCACCGATCCTGTAAGCCTTTTTCAAGATATAGTACTAAGCTCTCTCGACAAGAAGATGCTTTTCATGATTGATGGTAGAAAGACTGTTAAAGAACTTATTAACAGCTCATCCCCTAACTCCTTTCAGGTTATGAAGACCCTCTATGTCTTGTGGTCAACAGGTATTCTCGCGAAAAAAGAGGATGAAACAGAAAAGGCAAATGACGCGGTGTCTCTAGAAGATATACTAAAAGCCTTCCATGAGGAGGAAGAGACACTTATTAAACGGGTGGATGGGGTGTATTCAAACCTCAACATGCTCAATGCGGGTGAACTTCTTGAGATTGATGAAAATTCAGATACAGAAACGGTAAAAAACAATTATTATAAACTCGTGAAGGAATTTCATCCTGACAGGTATCTTACTGTTGCTAACCCTTCAATAAAAGACAAAGTTATAGCAATCTTGGAAGCAATGACAAAGGCATACTCATTCCTAAAAGAGGATGACAAGAGAAGAGATTACTTTCATAAGCAGAGATTGATAGCAAGGCTGAACAGTTTTCTCGATGCCCTTAAGAAGAGACGGGATGGGTTTTTCGAAAGTCTTGAAAGAGCCTGATTGATCTTCCCTTCCTTTTTATTTTGCCCTTCACTAAGGCCGGTAGTATTTAAAGGTTGATGTGAAAATAGATTGTAAAAGTTAAGACTTTATCTATCATACCTTATCTTTCAGACAATGCTTGAAAAACTTAACGCTTCCTGTAACGAAAAGAAATAAGAATTGACGGAATTGTGTATATTATAATGGGTAATGAACATATGTAAATTTGCCTTTTCCCAGCAGATATACGTATGCAAAATGAAGAAATAACGAAAGAGCAACTTATAAATGAATTAGCGGCATTGCGTCAACGGATTGCTGATTTAGAAATATTGGAAACACAGCACAAGCAAACAGAGCAGGCGCTTATAGAAAGTGAAGAACGCTACAAACGGCTGATCAACGCAGTTACCGCCTATACTTATTCAGTGGAAGTCAGAGATGGGCATGCAATCTCCACCCGCCATAGCATGGGATGTCTTCCAATCACGGGGTACAATCCTGAGAATTATGATTATGATCCTTATTTGTGGCACAGGATGATCTACCAAGATGACAAGATGATGGTCGAAAACTCGATCAAAGAGATACTCGCTGGTAGTGAGGTTTCGCCCATCGAGCATCGGATAATCCGTCGTGATGGCACAGTGGTTTGGATTCGCAACACTATGGTGCCCCACCATAATGAGAAAGGACTGATGACGCGGTACGATGGTTTAATCGAAAACATCACTGAGCGTAAGCTGGCGGAGGAGGAACTTAAAAGACTTGCTACAACAGATAAACTAACCGGAGCTTATAACAGAACAAAATCAGAAGAAATAATAGGAAGAGAAATAGAAAGAGCTAAGAGATACAATCAACCAGTATCGATAATAATATTTGATATTGACCATTTTAAAAAAGTAAATGATAGTTATGGACATAATGCCGGTGATTATGTGTTAAAAACTATGGCTAATATTGTAAGAGAGAATATAAGGAAAATAGACTATTTTGTAAGATGGGGTGGTGAGGAATTTATGATACTTTCTTCGGAGACTCAATTAGACAAGGCACATACATTGGCAGAGAGGATAAGAAATATAATAGAAAGTTACAAGTTTGAGAATGTTGGAAAGGTAACAGTAAGTCTTGGTGTAACAGAGTTTAAGGAAGGAGATACAGAGGATAGCTTTATAAAAAGGGCAGACGATGCCATGTATGAAGCAAAGGAAAAAGGTAGGAATCGGGTTGAAGTGACCGTCTAAATATAAATACTCTGATATAATAACGTTGACAAGCTGGTCAGGACTCTGCTCAAATTGCAAAATTATGTAGGAGGAACTATGAAGACGTTAATTTGTATTACTGCAATCGTGTCAGTATTTTTCATCGTGGGCGCGTCGTCAGTCCAATCCCAAACTCAAGTAGTTGAGGGGTACACCTTTATAAGGGGTGCGATGGGTACACAAGTTTGTCTGGGCAGATGGATACCGCCGCGAGATGTTGCCCTTCCCGGTGTTTGCGAGGGACAGATAATAGATGTTACTCAACTCACTGCTGTTTCTGCCAGGCTGACTGCCGATAGGCTCGATCGGATACTCCTTGCCCTTGCCTCGCTCGATCAAAAACTAGCTATCAATAACGACCAGGTCAAACAGCTTATCGAGGCTAATGTCAAAACCCAAACCTCGATTGACCAACAGGTCAGACAGGTCAGTGATCTTCTGCGTGAGACGATTGCCAGAAGGTTCGAGGCACTGCCCGAGGAAATACTGGCTAACGATTTGTTCAAGAAAGAACTCGAGAAGCTCAAAGAAGACATTCTAAAAGAAGTCGAAAAACACTATTCAAAACAGCCAACACCCTCAACAAGATAATCCACTCGGCCAAGCTGCTGAACGCTATCAGCTCTTGTCCCACCCTATTTTTTGAGTGACAGTGAGTTATGAGCCTTCATGAAACATCTTATGAAGCAGCTGATTTCTGTAGAGTGACATAATCACTTTGCAATTAGGTGACATTTTCATTTGCATTGAAATTAATGATGAGTAAGGATGATTTTTGTTGACGGTCTTAGAAAAGGGGACTATAATTACGGTCATATTCATTGCCGTTAGCCTTCATCCGCTCCTGACGTTGTAATAAGAGGGGAGCATCGGGGGGAAGATGATAATGAGCCCATTTTTGGTCAGAAAGACTAAAGATGGGCTTTTGTGTTTGAGCAAAAAAAAATGAATGAAAAGCCATTGATGAGAGAAAGAAAAATTCTTCACATTTTGCAGTAAGGAGACAAAAATGCTTAAAAATTTAACAGTTGTGTTTCTGGGCATATTATTGATTAGTGTTACGGGCTGCAATATTAAAACTCCCGAGATAAAGGGGGTGGTGCTCGATGCAGAGACAAAGCAACCCGTGGAGAATGCGTGGGTAACAGCAACATTAGGGATTAAAACAAAGACTGTCGCAGGAGAAGTGCACAATTATTTATCTGTAGACCCACCTCATACAAGAACAGATAATAATGGTAGGTTTATAATCCCTTCAAAGAGATTTAAGAGGCCATCTTTCCCTGTTGGATTTGGGACAACTGTAGAGACCTTTGGGGTAGGGGTAAGCACTGTTGATGATAGAGGTGGCAGCACAAGTTTGACGCAGTTCTTAGCAGAAGACAAAGCCGATGTGACTATAAACATAAAACCCGAAGAGAGGACAGAGAGTGAATATTTTTCTCATCTTCAGGCACTTTATAACTACTGTCTCACTGGCCGTTTTTTTGTTGAGGTCCCAGCAGTCGAAGGAGGATGTGATGCATGGGAGTTGGATTATGCAATTACAAAGCATGAAAAATATTTAGAAAAGTATCCCGAAACAGAAAAAACTAGATCTCACTTCAGCATAATCCTTGAGCAAGTAGGTCTATTATATGAGACAAAAGGAGAATACAAAAAGGCGATCATAAATTTGAAGAAATCAAAAGAAATAAGATTTTTCCGACCGCAAGATTTAGATAATGCAATAAAAAGAATTCAACAAAAACTTCAAAGATAAACAGGAGGATAAACAGGAGTGATAATGTGATTCAGAGAATTATTTCTGTTATCTTCGCATTAGTATTGGTAACCTCTGTTGTCTCTTCATTGGAAGGTTTTGATAATAATCCAAATTGGGTGGACATACAAGATAAAAGTAAAGGACAAAAAGAATACACCAGCGAAAAAGCCGTTCAAGGCGAATATTATGGAGGCCACGATACACTCACAGCAGAAGGTATGCTTCTTAAAAAGAAAGTACATGAAGGTGAAAAACCTTTTGAAGATTTTGCTGATATAGCTCTTCCTTCCCTCCGCATTGGCGCACATGATGAGGATACCAATAAATTGTTGAACTGGTATATCAATGACTCTCCCATTGGATCTAATGGCTGGGGGAATTTTTTCCAGCATTTCTATAATCCAGATACAGGTAAGGGACTCAAGGGTAGTTGGAGCCCTGCCACTAAAAGGGCAAGGGATTATCTTTGGGAGATAAAGGATCTCCAGTGCAAGCTCAAAAGCTCTCCGTTAACAGAAGGGGATAAAAGAAAACTCTATGACTATTTTGGCAGGATATTGCACCTCCTTCAGGATATGGCTGTGCCATCTCATACCACAGATGACGTACATGTCTCCACAAAACCCTTTGAGAATTATGTGAATGACCATTGGGATAAGATTGTTAATTTGAGTGGTTTTAAAGAAAACGTTACTGTGGATAAGTATCTGAGCGGGAACTGTACTTATAATGCTCGAGAAATAGATAAACTTATGAAAGATTTAGCAAATATCAGCCACAAATATCCCAATGAGGAAGAACTTTATGATGCATTTAAGGATGAACACGGAAAAATTTATTATGTACTTAATGAAGAAAGGCTTATGAAAAATGTAAATGAACTTGTCCCCGAAGCCATTCAACATACGGCATGTTGCATAGACTCCATATATAAATCTGTGAATGAGCCTTGCAGAGATCAGTCAGATTATATGATTTCATACCTTGGCCTTCTTACCCCTGGCGGTGATCATCCTGATGACAGATTTGATGTCAGCGATGAATTCTACTGGGAAAAGGAGTTTGGACTTTCTGAAGTAGACCTTGCAGATTTTTACCTCAGGACAGCCATCAAGAAAGGTAAGATCGGGGTTTGGTATAAAAAGAGGTTTATGGAGATATTTATTGAAGGACGAACAACATATAAAGATGCACCTCAAGAGACTAAAGATCAAATAGAGGCAGAATTACAAGCTATAAGTGAGAAACTTGAAGAAAGAAGGAATCAAGCGGAAAACGATTGGAAGGGTACTCCTGACATAGCACTGTTTGCATATGGCTTTTACAATCCTTCTATCTCATTGATGTTAAGGCTAAAAGAACCTGTATCGTTTCAAGGATTAGATTTTGAGCCTTCACTGGTAAAAGACCATCCAGTAATGGTTATCCCTTCAGGTGGATTATATGGCTTAGAAAATTCAAATATTTTTAAAGCTAAGTTAGATGAATATGTCAAAAGTGGTGGCACACTCATAGTCTTTGCACAGCAGCATGGCTATGAATTTTCTGTTCTTCCAGTTCCACAAGAAGCAGATGGTGCGTTCAAACATATTTCAGGGTATGGATGGGCTGAAGACCAATCATGCTTTTCTAATGCAGTATACATTGACACATATCATCAAATCCTTGCTGGACAAAACAAAAGCACACCTACGTTAAATGTAGATGGATACTTTACGAATTATCCTTCTAATGCGACTGTGCTTTTAAGACGAACCGCTAACGGTCAGTCTGCCATGCTCATGTATTATTATGGTCAGGGAAAGGTGATAGTAACTAGCATGTATTCAGACTGGGCTTCTGGCCACAGCCAAACATCAAAGGAAGAAATCGATCTGATGAGGGATATAATTTCTTGGGCAAAGAAGCCTGACCAATTGCCTGAAATTAAACAGGAGCAAACGGTGTCAGTGTCGGTGAATGTGATGAACTATACAAACATAGATGCTTCATTTGTGAAGTTGCTGATTTATGACCCAGATAGGAAAAATGTGCTTTCAGAGCAGACAGTTACAACTTCCATTCCCGCAAGCCAATCTATTAAAATTCCTGCCTCCTTTAGCTCTGATTCAACCTCTGCCTTAGGTATATATCATATTGACTATGAGCTTTATGACAAAGATAGTGTAATTATCCAGCCACAGGCTGAGACGGATTCTGGACGTTTTATTATTAGTAATCCACCGGACAATCCCTATAAGAGTCCAGATTTTAATTTCTCTATTCAGAGTGATGCAGAATATTATGTTCACGGCGCAACAGCTGTTTTTACTTTCAACATCTGGAATAATACCGATGCAGATCGGCAGATAAAAGCGGCATGGGGGTTTCCACATAATGGATTAGGGTGGGATGAGTATTTTAATAAAACTCTAATTATCCCAGCTAAAGGTAATGCAAGTTTTACATTTACTCTTGATAAAGTTATCAGCGGTGACAGACTCAGGGCAAGATTCTATGACGAGGATAGAGAAGTAGTAGGATATGCAGAAAAGGGTTTCTGGATGGTTTTTCCTTCTGCAACTGTTATACCTAAGACGGATAAGGCTTTTTATGTAAAAGACGAAAATGTATCTATAGACGCCTCACTGAAAAACAACTCTCCTGCTGCTTGGCGATCAGATGTAAAAATAACAGTTACAGATCCTCAAAATAGAATAATATTCGAGGATATCAAAACAGTAAACCTCTCACCATATGGGACTGTAACTGTGCCTGATAGTTTTATTTTGCCTTCAACCTCTGAGATGGGTACGTACACAGTTAGGATAGAGGTTTGGTATGGGACCAGACTTGTCTCATCAAACTCAATAAGCTTTGAGCTTCCCCAAAGCCAAATTTTAGTTATACCTAATCTGGGAATTACTTTTACCTCAGGTACTAATACCCTCCCTATTACTATTACAAATACAGGAAGGATTAATATTTCCTCTGGGGTTTTTGATGTAAGCCTGATGGATCCATCTGGAAGTTTGCTTTATTCAGGAAGCTACCCTTTAAGCTTAGCAATTGGTGAAAGTAGGGCGATGGATATTTCTATCTACATTCCGTCACTTAAATTTGGTAACTATAACCTGACATATAGACAGTCTGATGAGACACGAACAGGTGAGCCAACAACTATTATTATTCCCAATACCGCTACAATTGTCCTCACCTGGGACAAGTCTTCTTACAGGATAAGAGAGATGGCAGATCTCACTGTGGATTTAAAAAACACAGGGAAATTTGATCAGGAAAATGTGTCTGTGACGGTTTCAGTGCCAGATGCTAATTATTCTAATACAAAAGGTGTTTCATCAATCAACCCTCAGGAGGTGTCTCAACAAATTAAATATTCTATTTTTATTCCTGACGACGTTACAGCAAACCAACTCAATGTGATTGTTACTCTTGCTCTTCCCTCGGGAAGCAGCACCACAAGGATCACGAGCCTTGCAGTTCCTGGACCCTCATTGGCTATCGGCTATGCAGGGCCAACTACACTTACAGCAGGGGATACGATCAGTCTGACGGTCGAGAACACTGGTGGAGTGGATACTACATTACAGCATACAGTGAAATTAAATGATATGAAAGAAGTTGACGTGTATAAGAATACCATTACTGATATTATTTTGGCAGGAGACACAAAGGTTTATAGTTTTCAGATACCTTTTCAGACAGCAAATGGTAATTATCATCTTTATGCGGAAGTATTAGATAGCTGGGCTCAAAAGACTTCTACTTCTTTTGTTATAAAGATTATTGGTATAAACAGTATCCTAAACACAAGAACAGGCAAAGAAGTATATCTTAAAACAGAAGATATAACAACCACTTCCAGAATTGTTAATGGGCAATTTGATATTGAAGATGGAAGTTTGAAGGTAATTGTAAACAAGATAAAAGCTGGTACATTGCAGTTTGCCCATTTTCTCCCAAAGACAGGAGGGTTACCTTTTAATCTTCCTGATGGAATAGCTATTGGCCTTGATGGTTTTGTGTATGTAGTGGAAGAAGGGAACAATCGAATCCAGAAATTTGACAGTAATGGCAATTTTATAACTGAATGGGGGAGTTGGGGTATTGGAGATGGACAGTTTAATTGTCCCAAGGGTATTGCTGTATCCTCTGATGGCTCTGTGTATGTAGCAGATACATGGAATCACCGCATCCAGAAGTTTGACAGCAGTGGAAACCTTATCACAAAGTGGGGAAGCTTGGGCAATGGGGATGGGCAGTTCAGTTTACCTATGGACGTGGCTGTATCCCCTTATGGCTTTGTTTATGTAGCAGATCAAAATAACAATCGCATCCAAAAATTTGATAGTAACGGAAATTTTATTACGAAGTGGGGGAGTTATGGTACTTTTTCTGGAGAGTTTAAATTTCCTTTTGCGATTTCTATATCCCCCGATGGTTTCGTGTATGTAGCCGAATATTACCGTATCCAGAAGTTCAGTGATAATGGTGACTTTATCTTAAACTGGGGAGGATCCTGCAAAACTGACATTAACGGGGACAATATCCCCGACCAGCCATGCGATGGAAAATTTTATTATCCTGAAGGCATAGCCACTGATCTTAATGGGTCTGTATATGTGGCGGACAGTGGTAACAACCGCATACAGAAATTTGATAGTAGTGGTAACTTTATAGCTAAATGGGGAAGTTATGGTAGCGAAGATGGGAAGTTTGCTTGGCCTGCTGGTATAGCTATAGACCCCGATGGTTATATGTATGTATCAGATGCTGATAATAATCGCATCCAGAAGATGGTTCCAATTATAAGCGGTGCTGAAGCCCTGTTTGAAACTACCATTCCTATCACTCAATCTGCCAACACTACTCAAGACTACACAAACAACATCAGCACTCTCAATGCTACTGGCAAGCTTTATCTCCAGGCAGAATTGAAAAACAACCTTGGTCAAACAATAGTAAAATCTGAATATCCATTTTATATAATTGAAACCAATACTGCTTTACTTTTATCACCAGACAAGAAAATCTATAAATCAGGTGAAACAATAACAATTGCAGGGGAGGTTAAGAATTTATCATCTATTACAGCATCAGCACTTAGCCTTCAGCTATCAGCCCAAAACCAGAATATTTATACAGCCACCTTTGACGTGCCTGCCAATGGAAGTTATCCGTTTAGTGTAACAGCTACTGCAAATAGTGAGGGGACTTACTCACTTATTGGAAAGGTTATTCAGAATAATTCAACTCTGGTAGAGATAACAGATAGTTATGAGGTTGCAAGTCCAAAGGTAACAGCAACAGTTTCAACACCTGATGTAGTTGGTAATAAGCCATTTTATATAAATGTGGAGATGAAGAATGAAGGAGAAATAACAGCAGTTATCAGTCTTCAGTCCTCAGTCGATAATCAAATACAGACTATAACAATACCTACTGGTGAAACAAAACTCATGCAGTACATCCAACAGATAGCAAGTGACACGGCCTGTTCATTTACATTTACAGGCGATCTAAACCAGACAATAATAAAAGCAGTTACATACGGTCAAGCAGCATCAATAGCTATTAACCCCTTTAATTTCTATCCAGAGGGCAAAGTTGCAGTACCGGTAATCATTACCAATATAGGGCAGTTGGATGAAATATTAGAAATAAATTACCAACTTACCCAACAGTCATTAATCGTTAATCAGCAGTCAAGAAAATATTACTTATTAGCAGGAGCAAATACAGAAGATACACTATATTTTGATCTAACAGAAGGAGAATATCAGTTAACTACTAACTGCAATCAGTCAGCCGCTTCTATTCAGGCAAACTTTTCAGTCAGGAAAGAGAATAAAGTAGGGATATCAATCTCTGCAGGAGCACAGGCAGATAAACTTATTCCAGTAATAGTTAATCTCTCAAACCTTGGATACAATGAAATTGATGGCAGCGTAAATCTCAATATTAGCCCTTCGACGGTCTCAGCACAAACCGTATGGAATGGTACGCAGGTTGTTGCTCAACTCTTACCTCAGAATTATCAATTCTTAACTTTCTATATCAATCCTTCTGCTATTGAACCCGGGAATTATATCCTGAAAGCAGAGTTTCTTAATAATAGTGGGCAGCAGTTAGTAGTTCATAGTTCACCCTTTACTGTTTATGGTCCGAAATTCCAGATAATACAATCACCACCCTATCAGACTTTTAAGAAAGGCGAAGAAGCTACATTCACGTTTAAAATTAAAAATATAGGTAATAAGGAAGGGGCTTTCGTCTTTCATTTCAAAGCATATGATCTGACAGATTCTACACAAAAAGAATGGCTAATGCCTAATGAAGAAAAGGCCATAACTTTTACCTTCCTGCTACCAGAAGATTTAGAGGGAAAGGATTACTTTGCAGAGTATGAATTAGCTGATCAAGGATCAGGGAACAAGGGTCAAGTAAAATATCATCTTGAAGGAATTAGCCTGAGTGTTAATGTAACCCTTGATAAACTATGCTACTACGAAGGAGAAACAGCACATCTCACCATAGTCGTGAGTCAGGAGTCAGGGGTCGGGAGTCTAAATCTTTTTGCTAGGATTAATTACAATGGATATGAAGATAAGCAGTTTTTTACATTGGATGGGGTTGAGACTTTAACTTTTGATATCCCTCTAACAGAGATTACTGGTGAGAAACTCTTCTATGGCATATACCATGAATCAGGCCGCTCTATACACCTAAACTCTCTCTATATATATGAAGTAGGGGATGTAATAACAATAACGACCAACAAGCAGGTATATAATCCCGGTGAAATAGTAACCATGCGAGTCGAAAGTTGGGAATCGGGAGTTACTGGAACACTTACACTATCAGCACCAAATTATGCAGAGACATTTGCTTTCACAGGGCAAGCCACAAAGAGCTTTACTTTGCCCTCTACGATGGTCGCAGGAACATATTACACCGGTTTTAATTTCTTAGCACTCAACGGGGAGACCTATACAGGCAATCATGCCTTTGATGTGTCAGGTATTTCTGTAAAAATTAAAGAGTCAGCCCTTAATAAAGGAAAATATGCCTCATCGGATACTTTAAACATGAATTTTACTATTGAAAGTAATCAGAACCTATCAGCGACTTTAAAGACATGGATAGTTGACTCCGAGGGGAAATATACAAACACGGGAGAAAGTGGTATTGCTCTTTCATCTTCTGAGCCTTTACTATACTCTAATGCCTATTCTCTATCCACTTCCGTTTCTGGCATTCACCGCCTTGTATATGGGATATACGCTGGGGATTTACTGCTTGTATCAGGCTTTGAGGCATTTGACGTTGGTGACGCTGTGCTTACGGGTATTTCAACGGATAAAACTGCCTATCCGACAAACAATGAAGCTGTGAATGTAACAGTTAGCATGTATGCTACAGTTGATGCAATCCTCGAACTTCAACTTAACGGGAACACAATAAAGACTCAAGTGGTTTCACTCCATGGTTTTTCTACTCTGAACATTGATATAGGGATAGTTGAACCTGGGAATTATATATTAAAAGCCATGCTTACAGCAGGAGGCTTGAAAAGCATAAAAGAAACAACCTTCACATATTCATTGAGCCTCTTTGATTCAGACAGGGATGGCATGCCTGATGAATGGGAAATAGATCATGGGCTTGATCCCAATAACCCAGCGGATGCCAATTTAGATCATGACAATGATGGATTAACTAATCTCAATGAGTATCAGCGTGGTACGAATCCTAAAAATAAAGATAGTGATAATGATGGTATGCCAGATGGATGGGAAGTCACTTATGATTTGAATCCTAACGTGAATGATGCTTCGGCTGATAAGGACAAGGATGGGTTTAGCAATCTGCAAGAATATTTAGGAGGTTCAAACCCTGCTGATTCAGCCAGCATCCCTAACCAGCCTCCTGTTGCCAATGCAGGGCAAGATCAGAATGTCATGACTAATAAGCTTGTTGCTTTAAATGGAAGCGAAAGTTATGACCCAGAAGGTGCCCTGATAACATTCCTATGGACATTCATAGAAGTTCCTGATAGTAGCAATATTGCAGATGCAGCACTTTCAGACATTACCAGCGCTAAACCGACGTTTATACCAGATGGTGTTGGCACTTACAAGCTGAAACTGATTGTCAACGACGGTGTTCTTGACAGTGCTACGGATGAGGTAGTAATTGTTGCTGCCACTCCGAATGTTGCACCTAATGCAAATGCGGGACCTGATCAGTATGTTTTTACTGGTGAGACGGTTTGCCTCGATGCTATTGGAAGCAACGATCCGGATAACGGCCCTCAGCCTTTATCTTACCTTTGGAGTTTTGACTCTATCCCTTACGGAAGCTTCCTTACCAATGATTATATTACCAATAGGAATAATGGTTGTGCCAGCTTTATACCTGATGTAGATGGCACCTACATTATCGGTCTCAATGTGAATGATGGTGAACTTTCATCTGTGGATAGGGTACACATTATGGCTACTACTCCAAATGTTCCGCCTAATGCCAATGCCGGACCTGATATGACTCTCTATCTGGGTGAAACAGTTACTCTTGATGGTTCGGCAAGTAATGATCCAGATAATGGCCCAGAACCTCTTATGTATAGCTGGAGATTTGTGTCTGTACCTACTGGAAGTCAAATGAGCAATGAGGACGTTTTAGGAGCAACTACTGTATCTGCTTCCTTTAAACCTGATATAGCGGGCACCTATGTATTAGAGCTTATGGTTAGCGATGGAATTGATGTGGCATTTGATAATGTGGCAGTAACAGTAATAAAAAAGGCTACCCTCTGCTCTATTCTTGGCAATGATCCTAAGCCATCTATCCTTGACCAGGATATCTTTAAATTCAATGGAGTCAAGGGAGAATTGGTCACTATTCGGCTGAATGCTGAGCCACCAGGAGCTGGTTCAGGAAAGCGGGCGTCCCTAATGCTTGCAGCCAAAATACCCGGAGTCTTGTTTATTAAAATAGACCGAAGTGCGCTCCCTAATGAAATTACAGCTAAGTTACCAGCAACCGGGGAGTACCTTATTACTGTTGCCGAGCAACTAATGAAGCTCGGAAGGTATAGAGGAGCATATTGTCTCTCTCTCGAAGCCTCTCAGGAAACAATGCGGACACTGAAACCGGCTCTCTGGGTAGAGTAGAAAATGAGATCTAAGACTACTTATAAAGAGGTAGGGCCGTCTAATTCTTTTTCATTATTTTTAAAGTTAGTGTTTTTAACTTATCTCCTGAAAATCTTTTCAGCTTTCAATGAAGGTTTGTTTTTCTTCACTCCATGGATTTAAAGAAAGAATTTTGTTTTGTACAAGTCCTCGGACATTTTCTACATCAAATATTACTGAACTGTTTTTCAAATAACAACAGTCTGTTGAAAAAGGCTTAAAACGTCGATCTGTCATTCTGAGCAAAGCGAAGAATCTGGTAGTCTCAGACAAATTGAGACCCTTCGTTTCACTCAGGGAGACAGGGAAATAGAGTTTTTCAACAGGCTGACAAAGCCTTAAAACATTTCTCTCGGAAAAAAAATTCTAAAAGCATCCATGTAATCGTTTTCAAAAATGCATCATTTGTTTCCTAATGTAATTTTTTTGTTGACAAATACGAATTATCATTGTATATATATTATTTAGATGGGCATAATGTTAAAGAGTTTATTCTCATCATCAATAAGGGCGGATGTCCTCTCCCTTCTCCTTAATAGTCCCGACGAGCAGTTCTACATCAGAGAGATAGCAAAGCTCCTCAGAAAAAATCCATCTGGTGTCAAGAGAGAACTCGATAATCTTGAAAAGATGGGTATCGTGAGTAGCGAAAAAATTGCTAATCTCAAATATTTTCATGCAAATACAGACTCGCCATTATATTCTGAGCTGAAAAACCTTATAACAAAGTCTCTTGGGCTGCCGGGTGCACTAAAAGCAGTTTTGAGGGCTTCAGGTGCAAAAGCTGCTCTTCTCTATGGTCCATATGCGGAAGGAGATAATGTGGAAACAGTGGATCTTTTTGTTATCGGCGCGGTCACTTCTCCTACAAAAGAACTGAAAGATATTGAAAGAAGGTTTAATCAAAAAATCAACTGCACTGCGATGGATGAGGACGAATACAGAGTAAAGAAAAAAAAGAGGGATGCTAATCTAAAAAAAATATTGTCAGGTAAAAGGATTACCTTGATAGGTAAACCTTAAAACAGTCTTCCCGCACTTCACTTATAGATGATGCGTGCGGGATAGAAAGGGGGTGAGTATTAGTGGCCATTAAAAAGGCAGCAGCCAAGAAGAAAGCAGCAGCGAAGAAGCCGGCAAAGAAGAAGAAATAGTCCTGCTCCACGTGCACACACACGGATTGGGCTGGAGAAGAAATTCTCCAGCCTCTTTTTTCGTAGTCTTTCAATAATGATGAAATGCAACTTTCTGACGATAATCAATAATTTTAAAATCTATTCAATTACATTCTTATAAAGCCTCATGATGAACAATGACTCACCAAAAGCCTTATACTCAGGAAACAAGAGATATAGATACCTTCGACTAATTAATCATTAATTCACAAACTCCCTTAAAAGAAAATACTTGCGTAAGCAATTACTAATGAGTGCATAAGTAAGGCATCATTATTAAAAATCTCCCCACACCCCTCTTTGCCAAAGAGGGGTACATTCCCTCCCTTTGGCAAAGGGAGGATAGGAGGGATTTTACAATCAATGTCTTCATACTTATGACCTTATTAGTATGTTGTGATTTCAATCACCTCTTACCAATCAATTTGCAGGTAATATTTAGTTATAACTTTCATCTATTCAGAGAAAATCAGGGGGACTCCGGGACGAACTTTTGATAGGTTCAGACCTCTTGGTTAGGGTATAAAAGGAGGTGATTTTCTATGAGATGACGATTGTTAAGTGAAACAGAGAATTGTTAACATAGGTCAAAGAAGGAGGTGACAATGAAAAGAATTACAACGATATTACTAATTGGGTTGATTGTCATAGCCCTCGGTGCAACTGTTGTTGTGGCGAAAGGATTTTGGGCCACGAAAGAACCTATTACGACACCAAGGGTAGGATACGGTGCTGCTCAAGTTGAAGGCATCTTCTATTACATTGCCGGAGAAGATGCTTCTGGGGACACGGCAATTAACGAGGCTTATGACCCAGTTTCTGATAAGTGGGAAACGAAGGAACCACTGCCTGATGATGCAAGAGCTGGAGCGGCGGCTGTCTCAGATGGTTCATATGTTTACCTTATAGGAGGAAGACCAGTAGGGACAGTTGGTAATGATCTCTGGCGCTATGATCCTATAACTGGTTCCTGGACAGACCTAACTCCTATGCCGACTGCCAGGGCAACTGAGCACATGGCTGTATATCACGGTGGACGGATCTTTGTAATAGGAGGAAGAACAGGCGAAACCACTGGTGCAGCTGATGCTTTGGCAACATTAGAAATCTACAAAATCGCAGAAGATACATGGGTCACTAAAACACCAATGCCGGAAGCACGGTCAGACGCTGCAGTGGTTAAGCATGGCAACAAGATTTATGTATTCGGCGGCTATGATGAAAATGGTGCCATAATGAACACCACCTACATCTACAGAATCGCTAAGGATACATGGACCGTTGGGGCGCCAATGCCAGGGCCTCTGGCTAATCCAGTAGCAGGGAAATGCGGCAATAAGATCCATATAATCGGTGGATACGATTCAACAACGGGAAAGCCTACTACAACACACTTTGTCTACAACCCTGTGAAGGACAGATGGAGTGTTTCAGATTCTGCTCTCTCTGGGACGGCTGAGGTTCAGGGCATATCTCATGGAGGAAGGATTTATGTGGTAGGTGGAGGTGTCACTGAGACTGACGAACTGAATGACGTGAACCAGGTATTTAAATGCGCTCCGTAAGAGTGACTTGAGCCAGAATATGCAGAGTACAGGGTTGCCAACTTCACTAATTCTATTCCAAAAACCGCAGTGAAGTTGGCACCCACGCCAATCCTCAATATTTCACTTCTTTAGAATGCTTCAGTCATCCTTGACATATAAAAATGTTCCCAATGACTAACTTTCTGCGTTGTTTAATTTTTAAAATTCTGTTACAGTTTATCAATACATATTAAGAATAAATGAAAGAACTGTTAAATTTCTGGGGAGGTTTACGTGGATCCTATGAGGCTGCTTGAAGAAGCTCAACTGCTTCTTGTTGACGGAAAAGATAAAGAAAGCATTGAAGCGTTTACCAAAGCTATTGAAGCAGGAGCCGATCCTTATATAGCTCATTTAAGCCGCGGAGCTGCCCACCTGAAGTTAAAACAGATAGATGAGGCTATCAATGATTTAAACGATGCTATCAATGCAAATGGCCAGAGTGCAAGGGCATACTACTTCCGCGGAATGGGATACATGCACAAACATGAGTTTGAAAAAGCTGTTGAAGATTTTACAAAGGCATTAGAACTAAAGACCGATTATGCTATGGCGAAGTTCTCACGTGCTATATCATATGCACGGTTGGATAAGATCGAAAAGGCATCGAAAGATCTGATGGCGGTTATGCCACAGATGGAGCAAAATCTTCAAAGCTTCACAGATACCTATGGAATTGTGAGAACGGAAATGTGGAAGGTTATGGCACAACTTTCAGGGGAGAGACCGTCGCCAACCTTGAGTTTGAGTGAAAATGAAATTGATACCCTCAAGAAATGGCTTGAAAAGGAATAGAAAAATTATTCTTTTGCATCTTTGGTATAACTGATAAGCGTTTGTTCATATCCCATACCTCTCAAACGTAAAATAATTTTAAAGAATTTTGTAGAAGCTATGGTAGATATTATCAAGATTGTCGCACGATACTCAGATGGAAGAGTTTTGAAGGGTTATACCCATGATTTCTTTCCAAATAAGTCTGTGTTTCACCTGAAGTCAATTTTCGGTGGCAAGGTAGTTGAAGTTCATTTAAAAGATCTTAAGGCTGTTTTTTTTTGTGAGGGATTTTATCGGGAACCCCTCTCATAACGAAGTGAAACATTTCACAGAGGGGCAGAATCCGTCTGGGCGTAAAGTAGAAGTGACATTTAAGGATAGTGAGGTCCTTGTCGGGTCTACTATGGGCTATGATCCGAAGCGCCCTGGCTTTTTCCTCTTTCCGCCAGATCCGAGGAGCAACAATCTGAAAATATTTGTGATTTCCGCAGCTGTCAGTAAAGTTCGCTACCTTTAGGCTATTCTTGTCAGAAAGAGATAATAAATGTTACATTTTTAAAATGCAAAAGACCGTTTATATCCGCACCTTTGGTTGTCAGATGAATGTCCATGACTCCGAGAAAATGCTCGGGGTTCTGGAACGAGAGGGATATTCTGAGACAGGAGACCCGCGCAAGGCTGACCTGATCATATTTAACACATGCAGCATAAGACAAAAGGCTGAACAAAAGTTTTACAGTGAGCTCGGAAGAGCCAAGGCTTATAAGAAAAGAAGACCAAAGATGAAGATAGCTGTTGCAGGATGCATAGCGCAGCAGGAAGGGGAAAGTATCATAAGAAAAGCGCCTTATGTGAATTTTGTATTCGGACCACAGAACATATATACCCTTAAAAATCTTATGTCAGGAGAGATTGCGTCTATAGTTACAGAAGATAATCCTGAAATAGCAGAAACGGATCTTCCTGTAAAAAGGGCTGATGGAGTAAGGGCCTGGGTCGCGATAATGTATGGCTGCAATAATTTCTGTAGTTACTGCGTAGTCCCTTATACGAGAGGAAAGGAGAGGTCAAGGCCAACGGAAAACATATTGTCAGAAGTTAAAGAACTTGCAGGAAGAGGATACAAGGAAATAACCCTTCTCGGACAGAATGTCAACTCCTATAGGAGTGATACGGATTTTCCGGGGCTTTTAAGAAGACTTGACAGGGTAGGGGGAATAGAAAGGATAAGATTCATAACTTCCCATCCGAGAGACCTTTCCGATGAGCTTATAAATGCAATAGCTGAACTGCCTAAGGTATGTGAGCATATTCACCTTCCCTTGCAATCAGGCTCAAGGAAAATACTAAAGCTTATGAATAGAGGGTATACATATGAAGAATACATTGGAAAGGTTTCTAAGCTTAGAGAAAAGGTCGCTGGTATTGCGATAACTTCCGATATTATAGCTGGGTTCCCTGGAGAAACAGATGAGGACCATATGCTGACAATAAAGGCACTAGAAGAGATAGAGTTCGATGGGATATTTGCCTTTAAGTTTTCACCGAGGCCTGGAACAAAGGCTTCAGGGATGAATCAACTATCAGAAGAGATAAAATCCGATAGGCTAAGTCAAATATTAAAAGTTCAAGAAGAGATAACAGAGAAGAAAAACAAGTCTCTCGAGGGTACAATCCAGGAGATACTTATCGAAGGGGAAAGCAAGATAAACAGGGAGAAACTTGCAGGAAGAACAAGGACTCATAAAATAGTCAATGTCCCAAAGATAGATGTGAAGAAAGGCTCCTTGATATTTGTAGAAATAACATGCGGAAGGCAGCATTCTCTTGAAGGAAGGCATGATAAAACCGGTTTCAAGGCTTTAAGTGTTTAAAAGTAAAGTGAAGCACCTTACCCTTACCTATATCCATTATATATACATGAATAAACTTATTGGAGAGAAAGGGACGAAATGAAAGTCTCAGTCCTCACCCTTGGCTGTAGGGTTAATCAGTCAGAGAGTGACATCATTGAAGGCAATCTTAAAGAATTCGGATGGTCTGTGGTAGATTTATCTGAACATCCAGATTACTGCATTGTAAATACCTGTACCGTAACAGCAAAAAGTGACTACCAGTCAAGACAGCTCATAAGAAGGGCTGTGAGAGCCGGCGCTAAGGTTATTGTCACTGGCTGTTACTCTCAATTGAGGTCAGAGGAAATAAAAAATATCCAAGGCGTATTCAGGATTGTAAACAATAATAATAAATTAAGTATTATCAATATGATAGTTAATAATTGTGCAAGTATAGCTTTTACTTCTGGAAGTAGGTCCAGGCCATATCTGAAGATACAGGATGGCTGTAATCTTTCATGTACTTACTGTACTGTGCCTTTGGCTAGAGGAAAGTCAAGGAGCCTTGGTACCCTCGAAGTCATTCAACGAGCCAGAGAGATCGAGGCTGCTGGTTACCATGAGATTGTACTTACAGGAATACACCTTGGTTCATACGGATATGATTTAAAACCTAAATCAAAACTTTCAGGCATCCTTAAAACCCTGCTAAATAAAACAAAACTTAAAAGAATCAGGCTGAGTTCTATCGAGATTAAGGAAATTGATAATGAACTTATAGAACTTCTTCAGGAAGAGAGGATTTGCAAACACATACATCTGCCGCTTCAGAGTGGCGATGATGTGATACTGAGGCTTATGAATAGGATGTATTCATCCAAAGATTATTTATCTACTGTTGAGAATATAATAAAAAAGGTATCTGATATAGCTGTAGGCACTGATGTAATTGTTGGATTTCCAGGAGAAGGCGATAGGGAGTTCAAGAATACAAAGAGACTACTTGATTCTCTACCGATAGCATATATGCATATCTTTCCTTTCTCGCCAAGGCCAAATACCTTAGCCTACAAATTGGCTGACCAGAACACTTCATCTGTCAAGAGTGAAAGACTTAATGAGCTGAAGGCTTTAAGTGACAGGAAGAGGATGGCATATATGGTATCACAGGTAAATAAAACCCTTGACGTTATTATAGAAGAGAAGGGTACAGATCACACATCCCTTGGTACATCAAGTAACTACTTGAAGGTAAGGATGCCTTCTAATGGATACCCCAAAGGAGCCTTTGTAAGAGTAAGGATTTCTGGTATCGAAGAAAATAGCCTGCGGGGAGACTCGATAGAGAACGAAAAACATGTTGATTTTAAATAATTATTTGTATGCCTAAATCCTGTTCAATGATGATAGAACCTGCATTTCTCAGAAGCCAGGATAAGTTCTAAACACCTTTAATAACAGTTTACTAACAATCTTTGTTCATATGTAATGTCTGATAAGATATATTATGTAAAATATTTAATAGGAGCTTTTTTGCAGCATATGTATTTCTGATCTTTCTCTCAAATTGTGCCCTCTTTAATTGAATTATTACTTCCCCTAGCCTTTGCCCCTTTATTTTAGTAATTTGTGATATCTCTAAAGAACTCAAAAGACCCTTTTTCCATATTTTCTTAAACCTTTCGTATTCTTTGAATAAGTCAAATCTCCCCTTTAAAATGAGGACATCTAATGATGAGTATCTTGATTCAAGGAAAATATCGAATAAATTATCTTTGTTAAATTTTTTCATTCCTTTATGCGCCAACATTATCCTTTTTATAATATTATTGCCCATTTTAATCTTAGGGAATAAGTCAGGTATAAAGGGCTTATCTTGTAGGAGTAAAGCCTCTAAACGAAGTAATCCCTTATAAGTAAGGTTCTGAGAAAATAAATTTTGAAGTTGAACTTGAACTATTTTTGGTAGTTTTTGAAATTTTGCATCAAGTCTGGAAAT
>Ga0129298_10000036_pt1 | contig 39938 bp, 32 predicted proteins | sample I19B2metaG_FD_94707 | JGI IMG/M metagenome (GOLD analysis project Ga0129298, IMG submission 94707) | Lake sediment bacterial and archeal communities from Gulf of Boni, Indonesia to study Microbial Dark Matter (Phase II) - ​I19B2 metaG | ecosystem: Environmental > Aquatic > Freshwater > Lake >... | reverse complement strand
TTCAGCATCACCGATACTTCATCAGGTATAACACTAAGCCTGATTGTATCATCTTCATTACAGCATGTTAAAGAACTTAAGTTAAATTCTTATCTTCACGGCACAAACAAAGATCACAAAGAAGAGATAATCAATATTTAATCTTTGTGTTCTTTGTGAGAACTCTGTGTTCTCTGTGGTTAAAAATATTTTTTCTACAACCCCCATCTATAAAACAAATCTGTACGGTCAATCCAACTTCAGTACTTAAGTAATTCCAATTGAGAATTTTTTAAAAATCCAATGCCATTGCTGCCCCTGTCCAGTTTACTCTTCCATATTCAATTGTACTGTAGGGTACCTTCCCTGAATAGTACTCAGCCCAGATCTTTAAAAGTGACTTATTCTTTCGTTTGAGGTTTATGCCAGCTGCGCTTCGTATATCAGGATTAAAACTGTTCTCCTCAAGAAGCTTAATATCAATCCCCATAAAATAACTCAGTGGTTTTGTTTCCCTGAAATTCATTAATCCTCCCCCCTGGAACGAGAATCTTTCCCTGAAAACATGTATCGTGTAAATATAGCCTGCGCCTGCATAGAGGTAATTGTTTCCAAACATTCTCATGTATGTCAGGTCAGCCTGTTCATAGTTTACCGTTTTATCGTTAGTCAGGGTATCGATGTGCCTTTGCAGGTAGTCATCACCGAGATGTGAGGAGATATGAAAGGTTCTCAGCCTGAAGAGATTATCCTTTATTCTTACAGCAAGATCACCGCTCAGCTTGAAATCGTTGTTAATCAGCCCTGCAAGATAAGTGCCGTTATCCTTTTTTATCAGGTCAAACTGAGAGAATATGGCTGTCCCGAAATTCAGTTCCCATGAAATACTTTCGCCTCTCTTACCAAATACAGGTTTATTGAATCCTAAGTTAACAGTTGAATAAAGACTGGTGTTGTTACCGGGGCTGAACAGAAAATACGAACCTCCCATAAGCTGACATTCAAGAGGATCAAGAAAAACTACAGGCCATATCCGGGTCTCAGGAAAAAATATTACTGAAGAATCCCCTTTTCCCGTCTGAGCATATGAGTTGATATGCAATAACAGGATGGTGAGAAAAGTCAGAACTCTGTTCATTTCAGAAGAATTAAATCAATCTTTACGCTTACCGGGAATAACAAGGGGCAGTTCAAGCCAGGCCGTGCAGCCATTGGCCTTCCGTCACTGTAAGGCTGAGAGCTTAAAGTGAGGAAAAGGAAAGACGAAGCAATAAATAATAAAAGAAATCTGACTTCCATGATTCAGGTTTAAAATTCTGGTGAAACCAAAGTTAAAACTATTAAAATATCGGTTAATATCTTGTCTGATATTTTATAAGATTATAATTTACCCTTTACAATTTGATTTTCTAAATTGTCAGGTAATTTATATCTGAATTTACAATAGTTAAACCAATAAACTTATAATTATGCCACGCAGGGAGGACATTAAAAAGGTTCTGATTATAGGATCAGGTCCGATTATCATCGGTCAAGCATGTGAGTTTGATTATTCGGGAACACAGGCCTGCAAAGCTCTTCGTTCTCTCGGTTATAAAATTGTACTGGTCAACTCCAATCCGGCAACAATTATGACTGATCCCGCGATGGCTGATGCAACTTATATTGAACCGCTGAATGAATATGCCTTAACTGAAATAATTAAAAAAGAGCGTCCCGATGCCCTGCTGCCTAACCTGGGCGGACAAACCGGACTGAATCTTTCTTCACTTCTTGCAAAGAAGGGTATACTTGCGAAATACAATGTTGAAGTAATCGGGGTTAATATTGATGCCATTGAACGGGGTGAAGACAGGATTGCCTTCAAGGAAACAATGAACAGGCTTGGTATCGATATGCCGAGAAGCAAAGCTGTAAACACTGTTGAGGATGCTGAAATGGTAGCTGCAGAGCTTGGTTATCCGGTTGTTATCCGACCTGCGTACACTATGGGAGGAACAGGCGGAGGGCTCGTTTACAATGTCGAGGAGCTAAGGACTATTGCAAGCCGAGGACTTTCTGCCAGCATAGTTAATCAGGTACTTATTGAGGAGTCAGTTCTTGGATGGGAAGAACTTGAATTAGAGGTAGTCAGAGACTCCAGGAATCAGATGATTACGGTATGTTTCATTGAAAATGTTGATGCAATGGGAGTTCATACCGGTGATTCATACTGCACGGCACCAATGCTTACAATAAGCCAGGAGTTGCAGAAAAGGCTGCAAAAATATTCATATGATATTGTAGAGGCAATTGAAGTTATCGGCGGAACCAATGTTCAGTTTGCCCACGATCCTAATACCGGCAGGGTAGTGGTAATTGAAATAAATCCACGTACCTCACGTTCCTCTGCTCTTGCTTCCAAGGCAACCGGGTTTCCGATTGCATTCATATCATCCCTTCTTGCAGGAGGTCTGACACTGGATGAGATCCCCTACTGGCGCGAAGGTACTCTCGATAAATATACTCCATCAGGCGATTATGTCGTTGTTAAATTTGCAAGGTGGGCTTTTGAAAAGTTCGACGGGCTTGAGGATAAGCTTGGAACTCAGATGCAGGCTGTTGGGGAAGTAATGAGCATCGGAAAAAACTATAAGGAGGCTCTCCAGAAGGCAATAAGGTCTCTCGAGATCGGAAGATACGGCCTCGGGTTTGCAAAGGACTTCAATAAAAAACCACTTGAGGAACTGATGGGAATGCTCAATCATCCATCAAGTGAACGACAGTTCATAATGTATGAAGCCCTTAGAAAGGGTGCAAAAATTGAAGATCTTCATAAACTTACCCATATAAAGGAATGGTTTATTCAGCAGATGAAAGAACTTGTTGAGGAAGAAGAGCTTATACTTACCTATAAAGGAAAGAACCTTCCTGATGAGGTTCTGAAAAAAGCAAAAAAAGATGGATTTGCAGACAAATACCTGGCAAAACTTCTTGAGATAAGTGAGAGAGATATAAGGAAAAAACGGATATCCCTTGGAATGAAAGAAGCGTGGGAACCCGTTCCTGTGAGCGGTGTAAAAAATGCTGCCTATTACTACTCAACATATAATGCTGCTGATAAAGTAAAAGTCAGTGGCAGGAAAAAAATAATGGTTCTCGGGGGTGGCCCCAACAGGATCGGCCAGGGAATAGAATTTGACTACTGTTGTGTGCATGCTGCCTTTGCAATACGCGAAGCAGGCTATGAATCAATTATGGTAAACTGTAACCCTGAGACTGTATCAACCGATTATGATACTTCAGACAAGCTCTATTTTGAACCCCTTACTGCCGAGGATGTCCTTAGTATTTATGATAATGAAAAACCTGAGGGTATAATAGTCCAGTTCGGAGGACAAACACCCCTTAACCTTGCAAGAGAACTGTCGGAAGCAGGCGTAAAAATACTTGGAACAACACCCGAAACCATCGACCTTGCAGAAGATCGTGACAGGTTCAGGCAGGTAATACAGAAACTGGGTATACCGCAGCCTGAATCGGGCATGGCAAGCAATCTTGAACAAGCACTTGAAATAGCAGGCCGTATTGGTTATCCACTGATGATAAGGCCATCATATGTTCTCGGAGGAAGGGCTATGAAAATTATTCTCGATGAAGAAATGCTCGAGGAATATGTTACAAGGGCTGTAGGAGTTTCACCCGACAGACCTCTCCTCCTGGATAAATTTCTTGAGGATGCCATTGAGAGTGAGGCAGATGCTATCTCAGACGGGAAGAATGCATTTGTTCCGGCAATCATGCAGCATATTGAATATGCCGGAATACATTCAGGCGATTCAGCCTGTGTAATACCTCCTGTTATCATTCCAAAGGAGCACAAAAAAACAATTTACGATTATACAAGACGCATCGCTACAGAGCTGAAAGTAGTCGGACTGATGAATATCCAGTATGCTATCTATGAGGACATTGTGTATATTCTTGAGGCTAATCCCAGGGCCTCGCGAACAGTACCCCTTGTATCAAAGGTCTGCAATATTGAAATGGCAACCATTGCCACTAAAGTGCTTCTCGGACACAAGCTCAATGAATTCAATCTGAAAAACAGATCATTTAACCATTATGGTGTAAAGGAAGCCGTGTTCCCGTTCAATATGTTCCCCGCAATTGATCCTCTGCTGGGACCGGAAATGAGATCAACCGGAGAAGTGCTCGGGATGGCAGGCAACTACGGACTGGCATTCTTCAAGTCACAGGAAGCCACTTCAACTCCTCTTCCTGTGAAAGGGACCGTACTGATCACAATAGCTGACCGTGACAAACAGAAAATTCTGCCTGCAGCCAGGAATTTCAGGGATATGGGGTTCAGAATACTTTCTACAGGCGGTACTAAAGACTTCCTTGCTGAACATGGCATTGAAGCCACCCGAATACTTAAGGTCCATGAAGGCAGGCCCAATATTGTGGATTCCATTAAAAACAGGGAGATTGACCTTGTGGTAAATACACCTGCAGGCCGTCTGAGTGAATATGATGACTCCTATATAAGGAAGAATGCGATTAAATACAAAATCCCCTATATAACCACCACATCTGCAGCTCTCTCCTCAACGGAAGGTATCAGAGAGAGGCAGAATGGTGAATATCAGGTTAAATCACTTCAGGAATATCACAGTGAGATAATGGATTGAAAGGGAATATTATGCATATCCCCACTTCTTCATTATCTCAAGGTCCTTTTTGACACACTCCATTGGGGTCTTACCTTGGTAGGATTCCTGTTCAATAATGTAAACCTCTGTACCTCCGATCTTTGTGGCAAGATCAACAACTTCTTTTGCGTTTACAATACCTTCGCCTATAATTGTACTTTCATACTTCTCATTGCCGCCTTCAGCTTTGATCTCATCCTTAACATGTAAATTCTCAAACCTGCCCGGGTATTGCTTAACAACATCGAGAGCCACAGCGCCTCCATTGTACATATTCCCGATATCAAGCTGAACAACAACAAGTTTTGGATCCATACTCGTCATCATAATATCGAACAGTTTCTGCCCGTTAAGCGATTCGCTGAATTCAAAATCGTGATTGTGATAACCGAACTTCATTCCCTGCTTATTGCATAGTTCACCGCACTTATTGAATATGTCCATATAACCCTTGAAATCATTATAATTATTTCTCATGGTCATATCCATTGAAGGGCTTACAACGTATTTCTGTCCCAGAATGGCAGCGTCATCAACCAGTTTTCTCCAGGAATCGGAAAAGTCCTTCTTTGTACTGTCCCAGTGACTTTTTCCAAAAACAGTATGCCCGCTTACCATCTTAAGATCAAGATCATCAAGCACCTTTCTGAACTCTTTTGGTGCATAACCATAAAATTTGCCATCGATATAATTTGCATGTTCGACATAGGTGTATCCCATTTTTGCCACCTCTTTCAGTGAGGCAAGAGGATCGTTTTTCATATCCTCACGGATTGAATAAAGCTGAAGTGCCACTATTCCCTTTTTCGGTACAGATGCAAATGCATCATGCTTTAAAAGTGCAGCACCGGCTGCTGCAAAAGCTCCGGTTTTGATAAATGTTCTTCTCGATGTTTTCATTGTTTATTTATATTTTAAGTTGATTATAATTTTTATTCATACATATCATTGATATCTGCTCTTGAAATATCAAGCATCAGTTCTGATATCTTTGAAATGACCTCCGAGTAACATTTTTCACCCTTTTCAGGAGTGGCTTTTGAGGGATCCCCAATACCGGTATCCTTTGAGATCTTTGTCCATTTTCTTTCAGCCCAGGCCCATTTTTCGCTCAGTGATTTAATCCTGAATTTCTTACTTTCTCCTTTTCCGGCTTCACTTAACGGGAGAATCAGTTCAGGGGCAACAAATTGCATCATGCTGGTTTCCATCTCATTGGCATGGTCTCCTCCGTTCTCAAAATACTTTGAGTTATCAAAGCACTGATACCAGTTACATACACAGATAAACAACTTCGGAAACCTGAATCCAAGTTCTCTGATCATCTGTTTGAAGTCATTTCCACCATGACCGTTTAGTATCATAAATTTCATAATCCCGTGCCTGTTCAGCACATCGGCCACATCATTTAGAATTGCCATCTGGGTGCCCGGATTCATATTGATATTCAGCTTTATATCCAGCTGCCCTGTATTGACGCCAAAAGGAATTGCAGGCAATACCATTACCTTTCCGCCCTGTTCCCAGGCAACACGGGCAGCATCCTCTGCTACCCTCTCAACCATTACATTATCTGTGGAATAGGGAAGATGGTAATTATGTGCTTCTGTAGCGCCCCACGGAAGTACAACAAGTTCTACTTTAAGATCTTTAACGGTTTTCCAGGTTGTCTCAGCCAGCAAATATGGTTTCATCCTCTTAAATTATATCGTCACCAAGTTAATTAATTTAAAGGATAAAACAGAATAAGCCTAATTCAGAGCTATTTCTTTGGATTTTTAAGTTCGTTAATCTGGCGATCCTTTTCTATAATAAGTTTATCTCTTTCAGAAAGATCTTTTTCGAGTCCGGCAATACTAAGATTAAGGCTTTCAATCTTTTCGTTGAGTTTTCTGATATCTTCCTTTAAACCTGCAACCTGCTTCTGAAGGTCATCTTTTTCGGCTTCAAGTCCTTTTATTATTGGTGTATACACTGATTTTGCATAAAACCATGCTGAAAGATATCCGATAATTGCTGCAACAATCAGCAGTCCAACAATTGTTAGAACCGCACCTGTTACAGACTGTGCCAGTAATATAGATAGTTGTGTCATTTTATTGCATTTTAATTGATATTTCGGTTCTTCTGTTCTTTGACCTGCCTTCCGCAGTAAGATAATCGGCAGCAGGTTCTGTTTCTCCCTTCGATTCAATAATCATCTTTCCACTGGCAATACCCATAGATTCAAGGTATTTAGCAACTATCTGTGCCCTTTTCATGGAAAGATCATGATTGTATTCGGGAGTACCAACAAGGTCAGAATGACCTGTTACTGACAACATGGAGGACGGATATTTATCCAGCCAGGCTTTAATTGAATTTACGCTGTTGTCGGTTTGCGGATCAGGTTTGAATTTAGCATTATTAAATTCAAAGTAGATCATCAGTTTTTCAGGCATGGATGCTTTAAGCTTAGCTAAAGAATCTGCCTCAGCTGACAGAGTTTCAGGTATTGGCTGCACCGGAACCGGTTTATTTATCACTGGCAGCAGGATATCGTTATATAACCATGCTGAAATGAAGCACCAGATAACAAATGCGATCAATCCTGTAATAAGGATTTTCATTTTTTGAACTATTAAGGTTTATACCAGGTGGAACTATTCTACAAGTTAGGAAATTCTTGAGTAATTTAAACTATCGATAACCAGATATTTTATACCGGTTTCAATTTTACCTGAATAAAATATATCCGGTTCTGTAATCTTATAGTTAACTTTGTATAAAAGAGATAAATAAGAATCAACCGCAGAAATGAATAAAACATATTTAAAAATAGTATTACCAACGATTTTTTCAATCCTGTTGTTCATTCTCACAATATTTTTAATAATAATCCCGCGTTTCCGTCAGAATATTATGGATGGGAAACGGGAGATGATAAAGGAGTTAACCAATTCAGCATGGAGCATATTATCCAAATATGAAAATGATGAAAGAGATGGATTACTGACACGTGAAGCAGCTCAGGATATAGCCAGGTCAAGAATACAATTCCTGCGCTATGGAGAAGAGAACAAGGATTATTTCTGGATAACCGACCTTACCCCGGTAATGGTTATGCACCCTTTCAGACCTGATCTTAACGGAAAAGATTTAAATAACTTTACCGATCCACACGGGAAAAAACTATTTGTCGAATTTGTAGAAACCGTATTAAAGTCAGAGCATGGATATGTAGACTATATGTGGCAATGGAAGGATGATTCACTCCATATAGTACCAAAATTGTCCTATGTAAAGATATTCAGGCCCTGGAACTGGGTTATCGGAACCGGAGTATATATAGAAGACGTTAAAAAAGAGATATCCGCTTTAACAAAACGGATGATATGGATATCATCAATTATCTCATTATTAATAGCTGCCCTGCTTTTCTATATTATTAAGGAAAGTCTTGGGCTGGAACAAAAGAGAATACAGGCTGTAAATGAGTTACACGAATCGAAGGAAAAATTCAGGACTCTTGTTGAAGCGGCAACCGAAGGCCTCTTAATGATTATTGACGGGAAAATCAGTTTTTCAAATAGCGTAATCAGCAAGATGACCGGATATGAGAGTTCTGAACTTCTGAACCGTTCCTTAAGCGAAATAATTGGCAGCAACAATCATAGTGAAATAACAGAGACTTCTTCAGAAAACAGATTCAAAGACGGTAAATTTGAACTAATGCTTCAGAAAAAAAATGGCGGCTTAATTGAAGTACTTGTAACAACATCAACAACAATGTTTTATGAAAAGGAAGTGAATATTATTATTGTCAAGGATATTTCAACTGACAAAAACATATACTCATCGAATATTGATTTTCAGAAGCTGATCAATAATATGGATACAGGCTTCTTCAAAGCTAAAATTGATACTAAGGTCAAAATTTTATTCGCTAACGAAAAAGCCATCAGAATTCTTGGATTTACAAATTTCGAAGAGCTGGCAAAAAGCAATCTGCCTGGTATAATAACTGATCCTGAAGATAGAAAATCTATTAGACAGTCTCTTTCAGAAAACGGGGTACTGAAGAACAAAATCATTAGAATAATTAAGAATAATGGTGATTCTTCATTTGTCTCCTTATCAATGGTATTAATTAATAATGAAAATGAGGCTCTGGTTTGTGATGGTATTATTGAGGATATAACGATAAGAGAAAAAGAAAAGATGCAGTCTGCTGATCTGATAACAGAACTCAAAACAAATGCTTTTCTCCTTGAACAACCCGTTAAAGACTATATTTCCCAGGTGAAAACTCTGGATTCCGATTCAACTATTAAAAATGCAATTCATATCCTTACTGTCAATAAATCTGACTGCCTCCTTCTTACCAGGAATGGAACTGATTATATAGGTATTATAACCAACACTGATATTCAGAAAAGGATTCTTCCAATGAATCTTAATCTGGACAATCCGGCTTATCTGATTATGAGCTCTCCTGTAAAAAGCATAACAGAAAATGAAACAATTCTGGATGCAATCAGAATTTGTGAAGAGAATAATATTAATCATCTGGCAGTTAAGAATGGTGCAGGAGAAATCAAAGGAATATTCAGAGCCCGTGATATTCAACAGTCAGTAATCGACTCACTTTCATTTTACATTTCAAAAGTACAGAAAGCTGAAACAGAAATTGAATTAAAACAATGTTATGATAATCTTAAGAAACTGGTTATCCCTTTAATAAAAGGCGAGCTGTCGATTAAATATATAACAGCAATAACTTCAGCTTTCTCAGATGCTGTTGTAAGAAGGCTAATTGAACTATTTCTTGCTGACTTTGGCGAACCGCCTGCAGGTTTCTCATTTATCTGCCTGGGAAGTGAAGGAAGAAATGAAGAGACACTTTTTCCGGATCAGGATAATGCCATTATTTATGAGGATGTATCTATTGAAAACAGACAGGATGTTAGTGATTTCTTTTTAAGACTGGGAGAACGCATATGCAATTCACTGAACTATATTGGTTATCCATTCTGCAAAGGGAACATTATGGCCAAAAACCCCAAATGGTGTAAGCCCTTATCAGAATGGGAAACATACTTTAAAGGCTGGATAACCACACCTGAACCCCAGAACCTCCTCGATGCAACAGTATTCTTTGATTTCAGAAATGTCTTCGGTGATTCATTTCTGACAGAAACTCTCAGGACCTCAGTAACATATTCTATAAACAATAACCAATCATTTTTATATCATCTTGCATACAATACCTTTAATACAAAGCCTCCTCATATCTCGTCAATGAATATCCTTGCTGACAAAAACGCAGATACGATAGACCTTAAAGACGCCTCAGGGATTATAACCATGTTTGCGCGCACTTATGCTCTTCAGAACAATTTAGAATGTACGAATACCATTGAAAGGATTGTTTCACTAAAAGAGAAAAACCTGATCAGTGAAAAGAGTGCTGATGAAATTATTTTTGCATACAACTTCCTGGTGAAACTCCGTTTCAGAAATCAGGCTTTTCTGCTCGGAAGTAACTTACCATTATCCAACTCGATGAATATAAGGAAAATGACCGATGCAGAGTTATTTCTGCTTAAAAAAACTTTATCGTTTATACCTGATCTCCAAAATAAGATAAAGACAGATTTCAGGATAACAAATTAAAAGGTCATCCGGTTTATATGGAGAAATAGGCATTCCTCCTGAATCCTTCCTGCTCATTTTGCTCTAAATATCCAAGCTGATTGGTTAACAGGATTGTTTGACCTATGTGTAATGGCCTCTGATTGAAATGACTGTGCCCGTAAATCCAGAAATTGGCATTACTTGTCTCAATAAAATCAGTCAGGTTAACACTGAATGCCTCGTTAATAATACTTTTATTATTAACAGGTTTGTTACAAAAAAATGAAGGAAGATGATGAGTTACAACAACCACTTTATTGTTTTCTGAATCAACTGATTGCTTTATAAAATTCAGACTCTGTTCATGCAGTTTATTATAGTCTGCTGCTCTGAACTTTTTATCATTATTTGTAATACATTCAAAATCTGAGACATTCATTTCAATATACTTCTCATTTTTCTCACTTATTTTCGTCCACAGCGTGCTGAATATAAAGTGTACATCCTCAAATTGCAGTTCAACATTATTCAAAACCGTTATATTTTCCTGCAATTTCAGATTAAAAGAATTTCCATAATCAGAAATATTGCGATAATAATACTCATGATTTCCTGGTACCCAGAAGATATGTTTATAATTATCGGAAATGAAACTGAAAAATGGATTGTTTAAGTATTGATCATGCAAAGGTATAATGTCGCCTGCTAAAATTAAAATCTCACCGCTGACATTCAGTGGTTTTTTAATCAAATACTTGCTGTTCTTTTCAAATTCAAGATGCAAGTCAGAGCAGTATTGAATACGCACTTTGCGGATATATTGATTAATAAGTTAACCCACCTCAGAAATCTTTTTAAGCAGTGGCATGTCCAGAATTTCAATTTCTTTTCCATTAATTGAAATAATCCTCTCTTTGGAAAACTCTGAAAGCAGCCTGACAGTGTTCTCCTCAGAAATTGCAGCCATTTCACCGATCTCTCTCCTTGTAACGCCCAGATGAAATTTAATACTATTATTTATATCTGACAAATAAATCAGATTCTCAGCTATCCTTCCTCTGATCTGCTTCTGGTTTAGTGAAATGATCTTTCTCATAATATTTGAAACTGATTTTCCGAATGCCTTATTCAAATTCAGTAAAAGTTCATGATTCTCAAGATAAAGTTTCCTGACTATTCCCAGATCTATTAAACAAATTTCAGATTCTTCCAATGCACTTACTGAATAAAAATATTCCGGACTTTCAAAAAATGATAATAATCCGACATAGGCAGGGGGTTTTAAAATATACAGAATAATATTCTTGTTATTAAGCCCTTCAATATATAGTTTCGCCGATCCCTTAACCAGGAAGATAGAGTGTGTTACTTTTGTTCCCTGCTTACATATTATGTCATGCTTTTTTAATTGCTCATGCAATGGTTTGACAGATATAGTTCCTTTGTGAGTTCTGTTTATCAGAGAATGAATATCGCATTTAAGCATGCATTGATTACAATCAAAATTTCTTATAAACTTCATTACTGGATTTTTCCCAAATATATGAATTAGTTGTTTTATATCAATGTTCAGAAACAACTTAATAAGTATTCCACGATTGCCTTATGTTAATACCTTTGGATGCAATAAAAACAAATTTTAAACAGGAGGAAATATGTTACATGAACCGGCATCTAAAGTAGGAACCGATAAAGCAGCAGATAAAAAAGCAAGATTAGGAGTTATAATGTTTATAGCTTATACATTGGTTTATTCGGGCTTTGTGGTTATTGGATTAACCAATCCTGAACTTATGGGATTACAATTAATCAGCGGACAAAACCTTGCAATAATTTATGGATTTGGATTAATTGTTCTGGCAATAGTTATGGGATTCATCTATAACTATTTCTGCACAAAAATGGAAGACAAAATGAATAAAACTAATCTTTAATCTGGTTCTGATATGATTTATGAAGTTTCGAATTTAGCAATTATAATATTCCTGTTTATTGTCGGGCTGGTTCTTGGCCTTTCATTTTATTTTGCCAGAAAAACTAAATCTGCATCAGGCTATTATGCTGCCGGCGGAAATATTCACTGGGCTGTAAACGGAATTGCATTTGCAGGTGATTATTTATCTGCTGCTTCATTTTTAGGAATATGTGGTATGATTGCGTATTCCGGTTATGACGGGTTCTTGTACTCTATCGGATATCTTGCAGGCTGGGTTGTGGCCCTGTTTCTGGTTGCCGAACCACTAAAAAAGCTGGGCAAATATACTTTTGCTGATGCATTGGATGCAAAATTTAATTCAAAACATATAAAACTGGCCGCTTCCATAAGCACTCTTATAGTTTCGGTTTTCTACCTTATTCCTCAGATGGTTGGAGCAGGTGATCTGGTTGTCCCTTTACTCGGATTACCTCACTGGCTCGGAGTAATGATTGTTGGATCAATAGTTATATTCATTGTTGCAACTGCAGGCATGACATCAACCACCTACGTTCAGTTTATAAAGGGAGCCATGCTTGTTATTTTTTCTTCATTACTCACGGTTTACATTTTAAGGAACGGTTTATCATTAACCCCAAATGAGAACTACCACAAGTTTGTGCAGTTAGAAGCATCAGTTGCAAATGACACTGCTATAACTATATCTGATCCTGCCTATGTAATAAAAACAAAAATAATTGCTGATAAATTAACTTTTGTTAAGGTTGAAAAGGACGGAAATACCGGGTGGTTTAAATTAAATCATACTGAGGGTAAAACTATTCTGAGTGAAATGCTCTTTATTACTGTTACAGCCGATGGTACAAAACTATATAACGGAGCTCCAAAATCTGACAAGAAATTTTTCCAGGTGGGCCACCTTAGTAAAATTATTGTCGATGGAGTTGAAGTAGACAAAACCGGTCCGGTCGGTCCCTTTGAATTTGTTAAAACAATTGAGAAGAGTGAAATTGTAAGATTTGCAAAAAAAGCATTCACTGACGGGCAGGATAAGGTAACAGTATGGTATCAGAATCCAACAAGCGGTGAGGACATTATGAAACCTGGACTGCTATACAAAATATCAAAGGCTACCGGAGCTACATTCTGGGACAGGTTAAACTTTCTCTCATTAATGCTGGCTCTGTTTTTGGGAACCTCAGCCCTGCCACATATATTAATAAGATATTATACCGTTCCGAGTCAGCGGGCTGCCAGAAAATCTACAATCGTAGCTATATCAGCAATCGGATTCTTTTACATCCTAACCCTTTTTATGGGACTGGGATCAATGATAAATGGAGTATTGGATGTTGAAAGCAGCAATATGTCTGCTCCTCTCCTTGCAAAGACGTTCGGAATCGGCTTATTCTCAATAATATCTGCAATTGCATTCGCTACAGTACTTGGAACTGTAAGTGGACTTATTGTAGCTTCCTCCGGTGCTATAGCGCACGATTTCATAGACAAATACCTTCAGGTTGAAATGACCGACAAAGGAAAAGTAAAAGCTGGAAAAATTGCCGCAATCTCTGTTGGGATTTTTGCCATAATATTGGGAATATTATTTAAGGGCATGAATGTCTCTTTTCTTGTAGGCCTTGCCTTTGCAGTTGCAGCTTCAGCTAACCTTCCGGCAATATTGTTCCTTTTGTTCTGGAAAAAAACCACAGCAAAGGGTATAGCCTGGTCAATAATTGTAGGAATAATCTCCTCAATAGGAATTATCCTGTTTTCTCCATCTATGTATGAAAGATATGGACTGGTACCGAAGGATGCTCCTATACCTCTCGACAATCCAGGGATAATTTCGATTCCCCTGGCAGTAATAACCCTGATTGTTGTTTCCCAGTTGACTCATAAAGATAATTCAGCCAAAGATCTTAACAAATAGATGTTTTAATATTATTTATATGACAATGAAGCATTTTAAACTTTGTTTTATATTGTTATTCCTGTTTTCAATGATAGCAAACGGGCAGGAAAAGAAAGAAGAGCCAAAATTCGGTATTAACTTCTCAGGTTATGTAAAAACCGACATATATACGGACTCCCGGCAGATTGTAAACCTTCGTGAAGACCATTTTCTGATCTATCCCGAAAATCAGAAATTAGATATTAACGGTATAGATATTAATGCGAAGAACCATACAGGGATTCTTTCCATCCAGTCAAGAATAACCGGAAAAATAACAGGTCCGGATGTTTTAAAGGCAAAGACATCAGCAATGATAGAAGCAGATTTCTTCGGAAATGAAAATCAGACTTTTGTTGACATAAACGGCTTCAGACTCCGGCATGCAATTATAAAACTAAACTGGAAAACTACCGAATTATTAGTTGGCCAGTACTGGCATCCCCTCTTTATTACAGAGTGTTTTCCCGATGTGGTCTCATTTAACACCGGAGCTCCTTTTCAGCCGTTTTCAAGGACTCCGCAAATAAGGCTGAGCCAGACAACAGGAAAATTCAAAATGATATTTACTGCTTCAGAACAACGTGACTTCTTGAGTACAGGACCTGATGGATCCAACCATAAATATCTCAGTAATGCAGTAATTCCTGATATGAATTTTAATCTTCAATATTCACATTTATGGAATGAAACAAACGAATTCTTAATTGGTGCAGGATTTGAATATAAGCAAATAGTCCCAAGACTATCTGCCACTGCCGATATCAACATCAAAGACGGAGTTGACAGTATTTATTATGCAGCCGACGACAAAGTGAAATCGAGTGCAGTATCGGTCTATACAAAACTTCGGTTAAAACCTGTTACTTTCAAGGCGTATGCAATTTTAGGGAGTAATATGTTCGACCATGTCATGTTAGGTGGCTATGCCGTTACATCTATCAATAAAACACCTGAACTGAGATATGATTATGACCCTGTTAAGATATTATCAATGTGGGCTGAAATCAGCACTAACGGGAAAATTCAGGGTGCAATTTTTGCAGGATATACAAGGAACCTGGGTACTGATGTTGATAATACAGGAATATATTATAGCCGAGGTTCAAATATTAACTCCGTTTACCGCGTCTCACCACGATTGATTATGAACTTTGGTAAATTACGTATAGCACCTGAGATTGAAATAACGGCTGCACAATATGGAAAGGCAAATGTCAGGGGAGTGGTTGATTCAGGTTTAATAACCGTATCTAACATAAGAGCATTGCTGGCATTTTATTATTTCTTTTGATTCCAGGAGAAATCTATCTTTTAAAAAGCTCAGCTCTAAACTTTTTCAGAATCTGATCCTCGGGTTCATTTCTCCTTATACCTTCTATTAAAACCTCTTTCAGTATCTCAATTGCCCTGTCATCAAAACCAACTTCAACGGCAAATCTCCTGAGTAATTTTGCTTCAGCTTCTGACACCTCATCATCGGCAAGTATCATCTCTGTGATATAATACAGATCCTCAAACTTATCATTAAGGCTGTACGGAGGATGATAGTGATGATCCATTTCCTCCTCAATCAGTTGATCAATCTCAGCATCTGTAAGTCCGAATCTGCGACCCTCTTTATGAAGTATTGCCAATTCCTGCTGGTCAATCTTACCATCAGCCCTGGCAACCTGTATAAGGTGCAGATAATGTACCTTTGGTACTTTAACTCCATGGTTACTGATAAAATCAGAAAAACTCATATCTTAATTTCTTTAATTCTTACTCCTTTAATCAGTATCATTTCTTCTTTGTACCCAGAAATTATTAAAGCTTCCTGCAGGTTCTTCACAGAGATATACTGCAGTACCATATTCCCTTGCATGTGGATTGGTGATGCTTCCAACCCGGGTTATCTTCGAAAAAAAAGCTTTAACATCATCGCCGGGTTCATCATTTATATATACCATCGAGGTTATATCCGGATCAAACCTCTCCGGAAGCCAGTACTGAAAACTCTCGCTGAAACATATCGCTTCAGGAAGACCATATTTCTTCCCTATAACAGTAATTGCACTTGCCTGGCCATAGTTTTCTCCATAAATAAAACATGCTTCCTTATCCCTGACCATCCGGTAAGCAGAATCAGCTAAAGCCGTCAGCTCTTCCCATCCAAACATATCGGCATAATCCTGTGGAAGCGAATGAATTGAGCCATCTTCAAACCTTCTGCCAAGATCAATACCGAACTTTTTTTCCTGGATATCAAAATAGGTAATAAGATCCTGTTGCCTGTATACCGGGATTCCTATCGGGAAAACAGGGAGAGTAATGAGAATCAGGAAAACTGTAAAAAGTACTCTCATCAGCAACCCGGAAATCCATTTTTCATATGCAACAGCTCCAACTGCAATAAGAAACGGAAATACTCCCAGAGTATAATAACTTTTACCCTTTAACAGCATCATCCCTAAAATCACAAAAAGTGATACAAAACCCAGAAATCTGAATTTCCTGACTTTGTCTGATCCAAGAATGAATATCAATCCTGCTATTGTGAAAAATGATCCGGCAAAAGGCATCATCAGCTGCTCGGATAAAAAAAGCGGGATATTCATATGAACAAGCTGGGTATCATATAGTTCCGAAAGATGTCCGGTTGCAGGAATCCCTCTGTATATCTGCCATATAAGATTTGGCAGGAAAACAAGGAAGGCAACAAAAAGTCCTGAAATGAATTTCCTTTCCCTGAGAACAGACCTGTATTCTGTAAAGGGAATAATAAAAAACAGCCCGAGGAGAAGCATCACAGTCATATACTTATTTAGCAGCGCTATGCCAACAGCAACACCAAGCATGATCAAAAAATTACTATTCCTGGTGTTAACATACCTTATTATAATAAAGATAATCAATGACCACATAAACACCTCAATATGAACCGGCATGAACAGGAAGTATGTCCTCTGAAAAAAGATTGAAACCATCAGACCCACCGAGGATAGAAATGCTGCAAACCTCGATCCGCCTATTTCCTTTGTAATTGCCGCTACAAGGATAATAAGTGCTCCGCCAAGAAATGCAGGGAAAAGTCTTACGGCAAAAACAGAATAGCCGAAAATATTCTGCATAACAAATGCTATCCATCCGATAAGCGGAGGTACAGAATTATATCCTGCTGCCGGATGCATTCCCAGAGAAAAATAGAGGAGCTCATCACGATGGTATTCAAGGTTATCTGCAAATGCAAGATGGATTACTATACTGAGAATCGCCGGTAAAATTATTACCGGATCCTTAAATAAAGCTCTTGAAGAATAATTCATAGTGATTTCAGGTAATTATTTCAGATGTAATTCAAAATTAGCAAATACTCATTTCTTTAACATTCTTTAAGATAAGAATTAAAACATTTACATTAATCAGTTGTTATATATGTGAAGGTTTTTTACCTTTGCCGTAAATGAAAAGAAGAAATTCCATATATTCAGTTACTTCAGTCTTTCTGATCACACTTCTGATGATAGGAAGTACAGGTGCTGTTATTGTAAAACATACATGTGCTAATTGTGGTTTGTCAGATTTTCATACTGAATTCTTCACTTCCGTTCACACTGACCATTCATGTAATTGCGATGAGGGTGTTTCAACCTGTCACAATCATGATGAAAATGACATTGAGTCAGATTGCTGCATCTTTATATCTGAAAAATTATCACTTTCTGATTATAATAAATCAACACTGATTAATATTTCAGTTGTGGAACTGCCGGTTTTATCCTGTCCGTTTTTAACTTCTGATGAACAACAGGAAAAACCAACTTATCCTGTTCAAATCCAAAACAAGCATGGTGGTCGGGATGTCCTTATATCCAACTGCCAGCTGATCATTTGATCATTCATCCTGCATACAGGTTCTGATCCCTGTTAATTCATTTTACACAATCAAATGTGTATCACTTCATTACTAAAAGGATGAATAAACTTTATTATACAATTTTTACTGTATTTCTGTCTATTCCAACATACCTGTACGGACAGAATACAATTGAGGGCAAGGTATTTGATGCTGCCGATAAGGAAGAGACAGGATTGCCCGGGGCAAGTGTTATCTGGGCAGGTACTGTTACAGGTACATCCACCAACACAGCAGGATACTTTAAGCTGAAAAGAAGCAGGGAGACTGACAAGCTAGTAATCAGCTTCATTGGTTACCGGAGCGATACAATAATTGTTGGAAAGGATGATAAATACATTAAAACAAGCCTTCAGCAGGGAAATGAACTCGGCGAGGTACTTGTATTCGGCAGAGCTCCCGGTGCATATATAAATAAGACAGATCCTGTCCTAACAGTCAACATTACATCATCAGAACTGAGAAAGGCAGCCTGCTGCAACCTGTCCGAGAGTTTCGAAACCAGTGCTTCCGTTGATGTCAACTATACCGATGCCGCAACCGGCGCCAAACAGATTCAGCTTCTTGGTCTGGCTGGCAATTATACCCAGATCCTGAATGAAAATGTTCCGTCAATGTACGGGCTGGCTTCGGCCTATGGCCTGAACTATATACCCGGACCATGGATGGAATCAATTCAGGTTGCAAAGGGCACATCTTCAGTAAGAAACGGATATGAATCAATTGCCGGACAGATAAATGTCGAGTATAAGAAACCGGCAACAAGCGAAAAAGTGTTTGTAAACGGTTTCATTAGCGACGCCGGAAGGCAGGAACTGAATGCCAATGCTTCTGTGTTGCTGAACGACAAATTAAGTACCATGATCCTTGCTCATGCTGAAAACCAGGGTGGAATGAGCGACAATAATGATGATGGATTCAGGGATGAACCGGATATCCGTCAATATCACTTTATAAACCGCTGGGATTATCTTACACAAAACGGAGACATTAGGGTTGGGGTAAACTACCTGGAAGAGGAAAGGATCGGAGGCCAGTTGTCATATAAGGGCAATAATGAGGATACATGGACAAACGGTTTCGGAATCAATATTCTGACAAAACGTTTTGAAGCCTTCTCAAAAGCAGGCAGGATCTTCACAAAATCTAAAAGCATGTCGGTAGGCTGGATTCAGAATTACTCCTATCATTCACAGAATTCGTTTTTCGGATTAAGGAATTATACCGGTACCCAAAACAGCTATTATACCAACCTTTTGTACCAATGGACACCATTGTCAAGCAAACATACACTGGATGCAGGATTCAGTTATAAATATGATTTGTATGACGAGCATCTTGATTTGTCACCTATAGGTAAGAAGGAGTCAGTCCCGGGAGCATTTGTACAATATACCTATTCCGATACTTCAAAAGTTACCCTGGTTGCCGGAGTAAGAATTGACGAACATAACCTCTACGGAACACTTTTTACACCACGCCTTCACCTGAGGTATGAACTTTTTCATGGAATTGTACTGAGAGCTTCGGCAGGAAAAGGATACAGATCAGCCAATGTTCTTGCAGAAAATTCCTTCCTGCTTGCCAGCAGCCGGAATATGCTGATCGCGAATGATCTGAAGATTGAAGAAGCCTGGAATATGGGGGTTAGCCTGTCAGGACATGTTGACATAGGAGGAAAGGAGATTAAATTATCATCTGAATTCTTCCATACCGGGTTTGTAAACCAGATCATTGCCGATCTCGATGCTGATGTAGATGAAGTAAGATTCTATAATCTGAATGGGAAATCATACTCAAATGTCCTTCAGTTTGAGGCATCTTTCCAGCCTCTTGAAGGATTCGACCTGCTTGCCGCATGGCGTTTAAACGATGTGATGATGACGATAGACGATGTCCTGAGGACAAAACCTCTGGCCAGCAGGTACAAGGGTCTTCTTACTGCATCCTGGCTTACCCGACTTCGCAAGTGGCAATTTGACTATACACTTCAGGTTAATGGTCCCGGCAGGATCCCGTCAACAATGGATAATCCGGAAAATTTCAGGATGCCCGACTCGTTCGATGCTTTTCCTGTGATGAACGCCCAGATAACCAGGAACTTTAAAAAATTCCATGTTTATGCAGGCGTTGAAAACCTTCTGGATTTTGCACAGCACATGGCAATAATCGATGCAAACGATCCTTTTGGTGAATACTTCGATTCAAGCCTGATATGGGGACCTGTACACGGCAGAAAGATTTATGCCGGGTTCAGATTCCTGATTAACAGAGACATTTAAACTTCTTGTAAAACAATTAAAATCAATGAATATGAAAAAGATGAGTAGATTTTTAGCGTTGATCATCATGATGGTCATACCGCTTGCAATAAATGCACAGGAGAAATCAAAGGCCAATGAGACTGTGAAATACAAGACCTCAATTGATTGTGCTGCCTGCGTTAATAAGATAATGTCCAGCCTACCTCAGGAGAAGGGAATCAAAGATGTAAAATGTGACCTGGCTACAAAGGAGGTTACCGTGACATATCAGAAGGAAAAAAACAATCCTGAAGAGATAAAGAAGTCAATAGAGAAACTCGGGTACACTGCCAAAGTAATTCCCGCTGAAAACGTGCAGGAGCAGAAATAGTAATTTTAACCTCACCCCAGCCTCCCGCTATTGCGGAGAGGGTCTCTCCCAAGGGAGAGGAGTAAAAATATTAATAATCAATGCCTTACACCCCTTCTCCCCTGGGAGAAGGGGCCGGGGGATGAGGCTTATACAGGAATTCCTGCCAGATCGCGGATAACAACAGATGCGCAGGCAATACCGAAAACAGCCGGCATATACGAAATAGTTCCTACAATGGAAGCCTTATTCTGCTCTCCGTTTGTAGGGACTATTTTGCTTTTATCAATCCCTTCCGGAGAATATACCGCTGTAAAACCTTCTCTTATTCCGAGGCGGTGAAGACGTTTTCTGAGTATCCTTGCCAATGAACAGTCTGATGTTTCGGAGATATCTGCCACTCTTACTGATAAAGGATCAAATTTTCCTCCTGCACCCATGGAACTGACTACCGGCATTTTCCTGTTGATACTGTGGTATATAAGGAATACTTTAGGAGAAAGTGTGTCAATTGCATCCACCACATAGTCAAATCCATGATCAAGAATCTCTGTCATACGGTCATCCTTTATATATTCACTTATCACTTCAAGACTTAATTCCGGATTTATATCCTTAAGACGTTCACCCATCACTTCTGCCTTTGGCTTTCCTTCAGTGCTCTTTAAAGCAGGAAGCTGCCTGTTCCTGTTTGATCTGTGGACAGTATCTCCATCCACAATAGTTAATGACCCTATACCTGAACGGCAGATCATCTCTGCGGCATAAGCTCCTACTCCGCCAAGTCCAACAACCAGAACCTTTGAAGCTCTGAGTTTTTCCAGTGCCTCTTTTCCGAGAATCAGTTCCGTACGTGACAGCCAGTCATTCATTATTGTATATACTGTTAAATTATTAACACCATGGTCATTACACCCCTAAATCCCCCGAGGGGGACTTGAAATCCGATTCAGTCACAGGTTCTTTTTAAATGTATTCATCTTACACTTAATATTCAACCCCTAAATCCCCCGAGGGGGACTTGAAATCCACTTTAGTCATTAAATTATTTTTATACTGCCATCCAATTCCTTCATTTGTCAACTTCTTTAAGCCCCCCCTGGGGGGTTTGGGGGTCAAAAGCCTCTGCGTTTGGGGTTTTTGGGGGTAAGAATTCAACAAAATTTGAATATATTTTCTCCTTAAGCAAATCAACAGTCATTCCAAGGTCATCAGCAACTTTGCGGTAGATTTCTTTTATATCTGCACCACTTCCATCCGTTTCAAGGAAAATCCTTTCCGCAGGTAAGGATCTGATGAGTTCTGTAGCTTCAGGCCTGATGACAAAATCGAACCAGAATGAAATAAATATGTTCCTTGAGATCAGCTGCATGGCCAGCTCTCTCTTACCTCTGAATCCATGAACAAGCCAGGGCATACCGGGCTTTATTCTTTTATGTGAAGAGATAAGTTCATCCCATGCCTTTACACAATGAATAACAAGCGGTTTTTCAATCTTTTCTGACAGGGCAGCCTGTTGTTCAAATACCTGTCTCTGGAGATCAATCGAAGGGCCTTTGAGTTTGTCAAATCCTGCTTCACCTATTGCCGAAATTGAATCATTGTGAGCATTATTTCTAACAAACTCCATAAGTGTATTATGATTTGCCTCATTGAGAAACCAGGGATGAATACCCAATGAATAATTCATTCCGCTTTCAGTATCCGGTAATCTGCCCTCATGTGCCATCAGATTGTCAACGATGAATACATCCCTGACAGGCTTTGAATCATGATTGTGAATATCAATATAGTCCCCGCGATGAGGATAATACATATCTATTTCTTTCCAATAACTGAAATTCCGTTATCAATACGTCTGAGTGTCTCGTCCTTTCCAATCCAGCCTATTATGTCGAACATATGGGGACCCCGTGATGCTCCGACAACAACAAGCCTGAAAGCGTTCATAATTACTCCCATGTTATACCCTTTCTTCTCAATCCATGATTTTACGGTAAGTTCTGTAGCTTCCGCTGTAAACTCCTCGCATGAATCAAGGACTGACCGTAGTTCCATTAGCTGGGCCGGTGTCTCTTCCTTCCATCTCTTTTTAATAACATCCTGATCATATGATTCGGGAGCCCGGAAGAAAAAATCTGTCTGATCCCAAATCTCCTTCACAAAGCTGACCCGTTCCTTTACAAGTGCTATCAACGATTCAATCCTGACAATGTCACACTGGTATCCCCTTGCTCTCAGAAACTCCCTGAATTCCATTGCCAGAACATCATTTTCCTTCTTCTGAAGATACTGATGATTGAACCATTTTGCTTTTTCAGGATCAAACCTGGATCCTGATTTGCCTACTCTTTCGATGGAAAAGGATTCTATCAGCTGATCCATCGAAAAGATTTCCTGCTCAGTCCCGGGATTCCACCCCAGAAGAGCGATCATATTTACAAAGGCATCGGGATAATAACCCTCCTCCCTGTATCCTTTTGCTGTCTCACCATATGGCCAGAAGAGTGGAAAAACAGGGAAACCCATTTTATCACCATCTCTTTTGCTTAGCTTGCCCTTTCCGTCCGGTTTCAGAAGCAGAGGAAGGTGTGCAAAAAGCGGAGGATTCCATTTGAACGACCTGTAAAGCATTATATGAAGAGGAAGCGATGGCAGCCATTCTTCTCCCCTGATTACATGACTGATCTTCATCAGGTGATCATCAACGAGGTGGGCAAGATGATATGTAGGCATTCCGTCAGACTTGTATAACACCTTGTCATCAAGTGTTGAGGAATTAACCACGATATGGCCACGGATAAGGTCTTCAAAGCTTATTTCTTCATTTTCCGGCATACGATACCTGATAACATAAGGTTCCCCGTCTTCAAGTTTCTTTTTCCAGACAGTCTCCTCCAGGGATAAGGAGTTTTTCATTTTGTCTCTTATCGCAGCATTATATATAAATGTATTGCCATCCTTTTCAGATTCACCCCGCATAGTCTCAAGTTCCTCAGGAGTATCGAAAGCATAATAAGCATCTCCGGAAGATACCAGCATATCAGCGTATTGCCTGTAGATCGCCTTCCTGTCGCTCTGACGGTAGGGTCCGTAACTTCCCCCTTCATAAATACCTTCATCAATCTTTATCCCGCACCATTTAAGTGAATCGATGATATAATCCTCCGCACCTTCCACAAACCTTGTCTGATCAGTATCCTCAATCCTCAGAATAAATGTTCCGTTATTCTTCCTGGCAAAAAGATAATTATAAAGAGCTGTCCTGACTCCTCCCATATGCAATGGACCGGTTGGACTTGGAGCAAATCTCACTCTTACTTCTGACATATAATAAATAGTAAAGTTTATTCAATGTGCAAAGATATGCAAACCTCATAACATACAATACCATAACTAAAATCAGGTATTGTAAGGTGGAAATGTATTAATTTAGCAGAATTCAATTAATTAGTTTTATGAGAAAGATGAAAGCTCTTGTAAAGGCTAAGCCTGAAAAAGGTCTTTGGATGCAGGAAGTCCCAATACCTGAACCCGGCCTGAACGATGTTATAATAAAAGTAAAGAAATCAGCAATCTGTGGCACCGATCTTCATATATATGAATGGGATACCTGGGCACAGAAAACAATCAGGACTCCCATGGTAATAGGACATGAATATATGGGATATATTGAAAAGATGGGAGCGGGAGTGAAGAACCTGAAGGTTGGTGAAAGAGTTACCGGTGAAGGACATCTTGCATGCGGTCATTGTCGTAACTGCCGGAGGGGTAAAGAACATGTATGTGAAAACACCATTGGCATCGGAGTAAATACTGATGGTTCGTTTGCAGAATATGTAAAGATCCCTGCTCAGAACGTAATCCCTCTTGACCAGAGAATACCTGATGAATGGGCTGCGATTATGGACCCGTTCGGGAACGCAACACATACAGCCCTCTCCTTTCCATTGCTGGGAGAGGACGTACTTATTACAGGATCGGGATTGATCGGCAGCATGGCTGTTGCAATAGCAAAATTTGCAGGAGCAAGATTTATAGTAGCCAGTGACCTTAGCGATTACCGCCTCGATATAGCAAAAAAAATGGGTGCAACACTTACTGTTAATCCCTCAAAAGGAGAAAAGATTTCCGATGCGGTAAAGAAACTTCACATGAGAGGTTTTGATGTCGGTCTGGAAATGTCGGGATCGCCAAAGGCATTCACTGAGATGATATCCAATATGTATAACGGATCGAGCATCTCACTTCTTGGGATCCTTCCATCCAACTTCGAAGTACCCTGGAGCGACATCATCTTCAAGGCAATTACTCTGAAAGGTATTTACGGCAGGGAAATGTGGGAGACATGGTATAAAATGGAACAGATGATAATCGGCGGTATTGATCTTAATCCGGTAATCACCCATCGTTTTAATATCGATGATTTCCAGAAAGGTTTCGATGCTATGGAGGAAGGAAACTGCGGTAAAGTCATTCTTAATTGGGACTAATTTAAATTTCTTGGTGTAACTTGGTGGCTTGGTGACTTGGTGGCTTTATTTTTTTGCCACCAGTACACAAAGACACCAAGAATCACTAAGAAATAATCTAATCAATATTGCTATGTATAAAAATTATAAGGAGCATCTCGATAAGTCTCTAAATGAAATAAGAGAAGCGGGATTGTATAAAAAAGAGCGAATAATTATTTCCCCGCAGGGAGCTGAAATTGAGCTTAATACAGGTCAGAAGGTACTGAACTTCTGTGCAAACAATTATCTCGGTTTATCAAATAATAAATCGCTTGTTGAAGCAGCAAAGTCAGCCCTCGATGATCATGGCTACGGTATGTCATCAGTCAGGTTTATATGCGGTACAACTGATCTTCATAAGGAACTTGAGAAAAAGATAGCTGAGTTTTTTGGTACTGAGGATACAATACTTTATGCAGCCTGTTTCGATGCAAACGGAGGTGTATTTGAGCCCCTCCTGGGTGAAGAGGATACAATAATTTCGGACAGTCTGAACCATGCATCAATCATTGATGGTGTACGGCTTTGCAAAGCGCAGAGATACAGGTACCAGAATGCCGATATGGCTGATCTGGAGGAACAGCTGAAGCTTGCACAGAACCAGAGATTCAGGCTCATTGTTACAGATGGTGTTTTTTCAATGGACGGAAATGTTGCACCTCTTGATAAGATATATGAACTGGCAAACAGGTATGATGCCATGATAATGGTTGATGAATCACATTCTGCAGGAGTGGTTGGCAATACCGGCCGGGGAGTCACTGAATTATATGACTTAAAGGGAAAAATAGAGATCATAACCGGGACACTCGGAAAATCATTTGGAGGGGCAATTGGAGGTTTTACAACAGGGAAAAAAGAAATTATAGAGCTTCTCAGACAAAGATCGCGGCCCTATCTTTTCTCCAATTCAATACCTCCTCTTGTTGCCGCAGCCGGAATAAAAATGGTGGAGATGATGACTGAAACCAATACACTCCAGGATAAGCTTCACTGGAATGCCGAATATTTTATCGCCGGTATGAAAAAGGCCGGGTTCGATATAAAGCCAACCAAATCAGCAATTTGCGCTGTAATGTTGTACGATGCTAAACTATCTCAGGATTTTGCTGCGAAACTACTGAATGAAGGAATATATGTTATCGGATTTTATTATCCTGTTGTACCGAAAGGACAGGCAAGGATAAGGGTTCAGCTGTCGGCAGCACATGAAAAGGAACACCTGGATAAAGCCCTTAAGGCCTTTGAAAAGATTGGAAAAGAGCTTGGTGTACTCAAATAAATAATCTGTGTAAATCAGCGTGATCTGCAGGCAATAAAAACACTCCCGCAGATTACGCAGATTATCGCTGATAAAGTAAATATGAACAAATACCTTTTCCCAATATACAGAGTCCTGGTTCCGAAACCAATCCGGACTACAATTCTGAAAAAGACTCTCAGGAGAAATATTACCAGACTTCTCTCCTCTCTTCCTGATGAGCAGATAAACGATGATCAGAAAGAGATTCTTGAATATCTCCGGACAAATGAAGTGAGAATATTCCCCTATCCTTTTCACGATAACTATTCAGCTGATCAGGTTGAAGTCTTTTTTGATTCCGGGAAGGGAATGAGATATGTACTCCAGGATGGGAAAAGACTCTACTTCAAAAAGCGCTGGGGTGTTAAAAGGATTCAGAGAGCTTATTCAGATCTCTCACGGGAACAGGATATAAATAGTCCCCACAGGTATCTTACTGATTCATTTTCAACAGGAAGCAATGATGTTCTGGCCGATATCGGTGCTGCCGAAGGAAACTTCAGCCTTGCAATTATCGAAAAGGTCAAAAAGATCTATCTTTTTGAATATGACAGGGAATGGGATGAGGCATTAAGGGCGACCTTTGCTCCCTGGGCTGAAAAGGTTGAGATTATAAACAAATACGTTGCCGATTTTAACGATGATTCTCATATAGCTCTTGATGACTTCTACGATCAGAAAAAGGACATTAATTTTCTAAAGATTGATGTTGATGGAGCCGAGTCAATTGTGCTGAACAGCTGTAAAAGAATATTTGAATCTTCTGCTTCTCTTAAAGTAGCATTATGTACCTATCATAAACAACATGATGAGGAAGTGTTCACTGAGATGCTTAAGAAATACCGGTTCAGTGTTACTCCGTCAAAAGGTTATATGATAAACTACTATGATAAGAATTTACAATCACCTTATCTAAGAAGAGGTTTGATAAGAGCCTCTCGGTAATACCCCTTTTTTTATAATCCACCCCTATCCCGATAGCTATCGGGACCCCCAGGGGGGACTTGAAGAATGGCATTGTCTTGAAAGCCCCCCTTGGGGGGTTTGGGGGTAATATTCAGATCGACTGTTTATGTTCAGGGGTCATCCGCATTTTGAACAGCCGCAGTCTTTACAGATCAGGCAGCCTTCTTCATAAACAAGATTATCGGAACCGCATTCCCCGCATTTTCCCTTTGCTTTGGTGCCGTTGGGAATATATTTCTTAAGTGCTTTCTCTACACCGTTCTTCCAGTTGTTTATCGATTCACTGTCTAACCTGAGCGATTCAACAAGAGTAACAACATCTGCTATGGGCATACCATGACGAAGTACCCCTGAAATAAGCTTTGCATAATTCCAGAATTCAGGCAGGAACATGTGTGATAATCCTTCAATGGTCTTCTTGTATCCGTACTTATCAGTATACTGGAAGTCATACCTTGTTTTATTCCCTTCTTCCTTTACCTTAATTATCTTTCCCTTCATGATACTCTTTGGAATCGGGAAGATCTCCTCATCAGCCAGACCCGTAAATATTTCATATGGAAGATTATCCTTAAGCCCGACAAAAGCAACCCATTTTTCTTCATTTATGCTGAAGCGGATAACGTCTGCATCAAGAACTTTGGGACGTTTTGGCCTATCAGATACTGCTCTTGTTTCCGGTTTTCCGGAAATCAGGACACCATCTCTTGAACCATCACGATAGACTGTGGCTCCCTTGCATCCGGATTTCCAGGCTGTGAGGTATAGCTCGCTTACAAGCTCCTCCTTTACTTCGGTCGGAAGGTTTATTGTTACGCTGATGGAATGATCAACCCATTTCTGAATGGCACCCTGCATTCTTACCTTGGCAACCCAGTCTACATCGTTTGCAGACGAGTTGTAATAAGGTGATTTGGCAATTATATCATTAATATCCTTATCCTCCATACGGGAAACCTCATCCGGATCGTAACCGTTAAGTACCAGCCAGTCGACGAATTTATGATGGAATACAGGAAACTCCTCCCATGAATCACCTACCTCATCCTTGAATTTAACCTTTACATCCTTATCGTTGGGATTAACTTTTCTTCTTCTTTTGTAGAAAGTTGAAAATATAGGTTCAATTCCTGAAGTGGTCTGTGTCATCAGGCTTGTTGTTCCTGTCGGAGCAATTGTGAGCAGGGCAATATTCCTTCTGCCGAATTTTACCATGTTGTTGTAGAGCACCGGATCTTCATCCTTCAGTCTGAGGATGAAAGGATTTGTTGCTTCGCGCTCCGCATCGTATATTGTGAACGGGCCTCTCTCCTTTGCAAGGTATGTTGATGACTTATATGCCTCCAGGGCGAGAGTCTTGTGAACTTCAACTGAAAATTCAGTTGCCTCATCGCTGCCATATCGCAGTCCGAGTGCAGCAAGCATGTCTCCCTCAGCTGTTATTCCAATTCCGGTTCTTCTTCCCTGAATACATTTTTCCTTTATATTGACCCAGAGGTTACGTTCAACCCTCTTTAGCTCTTCAGTTTCCGGATCTGCATCAATCTTTGCAAGGATGGCATCAATCTTCTCCATCTCAAGATCAATAATATCATCCATCATCCTTTGTGCCAGCCCGACATGCTCCTTATATAATTCGAAATCAAATTCGGCTTCAGGAGTAAAAGGATTATTTACGTAGCTGTAAAGGTTAATGGCAAGAAGACGGCAACTGTCATACGGACAAAGTGGTATTTCTCCGCACGGATTGGTTGACACAGTTGCGAATCCCTGATCTGCGTAACAGTCGGGAACACTCTCCCTTATTATAGTATCCCAGAATAATACCCCGGGTTCTGCTGATTTCCAGGCATTATGTATAATCTTATTCCAGAGCTGGAGTGCATCGATATCTTTTGAATACTTCGGATCAGGTGAGTTGACAGGATACTGCTGTCTGAAGGTTGTCTTTCCTTCCACGGCCCTCATGAAATCGTCTGTCAGTTTTACAGAAACATTAGCACCGGTGACCTTACCGCTTTCCAGCTTAGCATCAATAAATTTTCCTGAATCGGGATGTTTGATCGATATTGAAAGCATTAATGCACCTCTTCTTCCGTCCTGTGCTACTTCCCTTGTGGAATTTGAATAACGTTCCATAAACGGAACCACACCGGTAGATGTAAGTGCACTGTTTAGCACAGGTGTTCCCTTTGGTCTGATATGAGAAAGATCGTGTCCGACACCACCACGACGTTTCATGAGCTGTACCTGTTCCTGGTCAATTTTCATTATTCCTCCGTACGAGTCGGATGAACCGTCATTTCCTATCACAAAACAGTTTGAGAGCGAGGCAATCTGATAATCATTACCGATTCCTGTCATTGGTCCGCCCTGGGGAACGATGTATTTAAAATCTTTCAGAACGTTGTAAATAAGATCTTCAGAAAGTGGATTTTTATATCTTTTCTCTATCCTTCGAATCTCACGTGCAAGCCTCCTGTGCATATCATCAGGTGTCTTTTCATAGAGATTTCCAAATGAATCTTTCAGCGCATATTTATTTGCCCATACACGTGCAGCAAGCTCATCCCCCTTAAAATATTTTATGCTTGCCTCTACAGCCTCATCATGTAAATAAGTAATTTTTTCATTCTCTTCCCGTTTCTTCTCCATTGAGGTTGTCTGTTTCTCTTTCTTTGTTTTGTCAGCTGCAACGGCTGGCTCCTGGACAAATAAATCTTCCATATTATTGTTAATCACTGATTTTTATTTGATTACAAGGCTGCTGTTTTCAAAAACAGGTAATTGCTAAATTACGCAAGTGAACTTCGTGATGCAATAGCAGGAATTTAAGTTTATTAACATTCGGCATGGTAGTTATTAACTATTATGCAATCTATTGATTATTAATTTTTTAACATTATTTTCTACTGTTAATTACTTAACAGAAAATGGATTAGAAGAATGATAAAAAATTGTTGATAAACAGAGTAGACAGGTTTAGTAAATGATCACTTTTTTAAATTAAAAAGTGGTAAAAAAGAGGCTGCCCCCAAAGGACAGCCTCATTAATCCAAATTACCGGCAGATCTTTAGAAAATAAGACGAATGCCAAGAAGCATTCCCCATGTACTGCTTGTGCTGATATTCTTGCTGATTGTTGTTTTGGTATCAAAATCAGCCAGTGAAGTAGCATTGAGAGTATAAGTAGGTGCAGTAGTTGCATTACCTCTTGCGGCAACTCTGAGCGGACGTACATTCTCAAAGCTTGCAAGAGGATTAAAGACATAAGTACCCCAGTTGTCGTTGATCAGGTTTCCAACATTAAGCATATCAAGACTTAACTGAAGAGTATATTTTCTTTCTGTACCGAAATTTGAGAAAATATCCTGAAGGAATTTAACATCAAATCTGCCGAGCCATGGCTGTATTTCACCGTAACGCTCAACATATCCGCCTTTCTTTGAACTGAGATATTCATTTTTGTTCACGTAGTTCCAGAAGGCATCCTGCTGTTGCTGAGGAGTCATTCCGTTATAGGTGACAAAAGTGAAATCAGTTGCAGAGGCAGGTACATACATAAGGTCTGATGAGTTTCCGTCACCGTTTGCATCAGTTGCATAAGTATATGACCAGCGACCCTGATTGTATCCCTGGTATACTACTGAAATTGTGGATGCAAAATTTTTGGCATACTCAATCCTGTATGATACGTTACCTATAATTTTATGAGGTACTGCAAAGTTTGACCAGCTGAGACCCGGATCATTCAGACTATATACTGATGTATTTGCACTCCATGATGAAGAAGCTGAAGAACCAGGGTTCGCTGTGAGGTCCTTTGCTTCAGTATAAGTATAGGCAAGCATACCTGAAAGACCATTACTGAAGTTTTTAGTCAGCTGCGCTGTAAGAGAATACTGGTATCCCTCTTTGGCATTTGTCAGTTCTATGGCATTAGCTATTGCAGTATTTACCCTGGCTACAGTTGAACTGGTCCAGAAAGGTCTGTTATCAACACCGGCCATTGTTCCGGTATAGGGATTTTCGTTAATGTTCTGCTGAACAACAGCATTTATATCTTTCGAGAAAATTGCCTCAGCAGTAAAGACCATACTGTATGGAAGTTCAACATCCACTGCAAGATTTGAACGCCATATCTGCGGAAGTTTAAAGTCTTTGGATACCTGTGCAAGGGAAGCATTATTTGGCAGAACACCGGGTGTTTGCGGGAATTTGACAGGATCACTGGCAATAACAGCCTTATAATCGGGATTGAACCTCATTCCAACAAGGTTAGCTGCACCACCCTGTGAACCCCATCCGATTTCAGGAACCTGGATCATACCTGAGTTTGTGGGCTGGTTTGTAAACCATACAAAAGGAAGTAAGCCGGAAAAGAGCCCGGTACCACCACGTACCTGAAGTGAACGGTCGCCTTTGACATCATAGTTAAAGCCTAACCTTGGAGATACAGTTACTTCACCATCAGGCCAGGTACCTGTTTCCATTTTCTTACCATCGGCAAATGTAAGGGCTGCAATGGCTGGGTTACTCAGAGGATCATCAAAAAAGAAGGGTAATTCAATTCTTGCACCATAAGTCAGTTTAAGTTTTGGAATAACTGCCCACTCATCCTGTGCGTATAATGCGCCAAGGCCGAATGTAGCTTCCGCACCGGGAGCGTCTTCACCATTATATCCATATGTTACTCCGAATCCTGTTGGCTGAGCATTACTCAGGAAATTAGCTACAGAGCTGAACCTGTAATATGATGTTCCTTCACGTATAAAAGAGTTTCTGAACCACAGACGATCAAACGCAACTCCGGCAGTTATTGTATGCTGATTCAGGTTGATTGTTACGTTATCGGTAAAACTCATTGTCTTGTTCTGAACATCATTGTTGTAGCTGAAAAGTTCATATCCGAATGACATGTACTGGTCTCCACCCTCCCATATGTCAACAAATGGGAAAAGGTCTGAATTGCTTGTACGAGTATCCTGTATGAACGTATAGCTTGCAAGGAATTTGTTGGAGATCTTTGATCCGAAGTTACTGTTTAATTCACCTGTCAGTGAACGCACAGTATTCTTGAATCCATAGAATGAATTTGAGAAGGCCATTGACTGGTTGCCGATACGGCCTGAGTTACGTGGATTGTTTGGCGGACCACTTGTTGCATTTGTTTCCTGGTCGGATGTTCCCACAACATCATTGTAACGTACTGTCAGTTTATGCTCCTTATTAATGTTCCAGTCGAGCCTGGCAAGTATTTTTGTATTCTTGTTTACAAAGGGATCAAAATCCTTGTATTTGCCCGGATCATAGTTGAAGTTAGTCATAAGATAATCTCTTACCAGAACCATATCTGATTCACGGGTACGTGATATCTTCTGATCAGGAACTGCAACGCCGTCTGTACTGGGTTTCCAGGTCACACCGGGATTTTCCTCATTTTCATATTCCCCGCTTACAAAGAAGAAAAGTTTATTCTTGATTATCGGGCCACCGAAACGCATACCGTAATTCTGAGAGCTGCGGCTGTTTGCACCAACAACATCAACTCCGTTTACTGTGCTTCCTGTAAAAGATCCCGGACGTTGATAAGTATAGACAGATCCCTTAAATGTATTGTCACCACTGCGTGTTACAGCATTTATACTGGCACCTGTAAACTGTGAGCGTGTAACATCATATGGAGCTACGCTAACAGAGATTTCCTCGATAGCATCGAGTGAAATCGGCTGGGCACTTCCACCGGGAAGAGGATTGCTGCTGAGACCAAAATTGTTATTGAAAGCAGCACCGTCAACGGTAATGGTATTGAAACGTCCGTCACGTCCTCCGAATGAGTTACCCTGCGACTGTGGTGTATATTTTGCAAAGTCAGTTATACTTCTGTTGATAGTGGGAAGCCTTGAAATATCCCTTCCGCTGATGTTGGTCTGTGTACCTGATCTTTCCGAACTGAGCATTGAGTTCTTTAAACCGGCTGTAACAACAACTTCAGCAAGTGCAGTTGTTGATTCAGCCACCTGTCCGTTCTGGACATAAGTTTCACCAAGTTTTAAAGTAACTTCAGTGTATGATTGAGTTGCATATCCTATAAATGAAACATTTACGGTATAGGGACCACCTACACGCATGTTCTGGATACGATAGTTCCCGGCATTGTCAGCAATAGTTGCATATTGTGTTCCGGATGGATTATGAATGGCAACAACACTGGCACCGGCGAGTGGTTCACCCTTGCTGTCAGTGATTTTACCACTCAGTGATGATGTTGTTGCTCCCTGTCCGAAAATCATTACAGTAAGGAACAAGAACAACACCACTGAAAAATAGCGTTTGTAAAGATTCATCATAAATAATAGGTTTTAGGATTAATAAATTTGCACAAGTCTATTGTATATATTTGATTATTTGATAAAAAAACTATTACGTTTTTGTTAATTCCGGGTCTACAATTTACATCTCTTACCATGATACAATGTAAACCGGCGAAGGGGAGTTTTAAACAACTTTTCAGCTGTTTCTGTTAATATCTTTTGGGTAAAATTTCAGCCAGAATTTTCTCAGTTGCACCTTTATTTTCTATGATGTACTGTGATGCGGCTTTGGCTGATTTTAAGTAAAATGGCTCATCTGATAACCATTTTTCAAGTAGATCTCTGAAGGTAGTATAAGAATCGAAACTTGCAGCCCCGTTTTCCTTAATCAAATCAATTGCTTCACGGAATTTTTCATGCCTTGGACCAAACATTACAGGGACGCCCCAGCAGGCTGCCTCAAGTATATTATGGATACCTTTCCCGAATCCTCCCCCGATTGCTGCTATATAAGAATAACGGTATGCCGATGAAAGCATACCTATATTATCAATAATCAGAACCCTGGCATCCTTATTTTCTTCACTGAATTCCGAGAATCTTACACACTTTACAGTAAACAGCTTTTCAATCCTTTCAATATTTTCCCTGTGGATCTCATGAGGTGCAAATACCCATTTAAGTTTATAAGGATTGGCATTGATATACTGTGCTATAATTTCTTCATCCTGCTTCCAGCTGCTGCCGGCAAGGAACACCTTCTCATCTCCCCTGAATTGCTCCAGCTGAGCTATATCCCTGGCAGTTCCTGCGATCTGAACAACCCTGTCGAAACGGGTGTCACCGGTTACCATTACATTGGTTATGCCTATTCCCTTTAATAATTCCACTGAGGCTTTATCCTGGACAAAAAGCAGGCTGAACTTCCGGAGGATGTTCCTGAAGAACGATCCGTACCATCTGAAAAAATGCTGTTCCGGCCTGAAGATGCCTGAGACAAGATAAAGTGGTATTGTTTGACTGTAAAGCTCTGATATATAGTTATTCCAGAACTCATATTTAACCAGTATTGCAAACTCAGGCCTGATTAAATCCACAAACTTTCGGGCATTTGATGGCGTATCTGAAGGAAGATATATAATACAATCAGCCTTGTCATAAGTCTTCCTTATCTCATAGCCTGAAGGTGAAAAGAAAGTGAGTACAATCTTCATTTCAGGATACTCTTTTTTTAATGCCTCTATCAGCGGCCTTCCCTGCTCAAATTCACCCAGTGAGGCACAATGTATCCAGACATTTCTCTCTCCCGGTTTAATCTTCCCGCTGATTTTACTTTCCCAATTGTTTGTTCCTTCAACCCACAATCGTGCTTTTATATTGAAAAGTGCAAGAAGATGTGCGAATACATTTAATATATATATACCGGTATTATAAAGTATTGACATATGATTATTTTCGAGATGACAAATGTAAATAAATATCTCCTATTTTTACATTCTGATTTGCAGTTCCAACTATGGTAAGACTCATCGCCCTCATAATCTCAATTATACTGCAGATAATAGCAGCAGTTATTGCATTCAGATTCATGAAGCTTACCAAATACAGGCTGTCGTGGATTCTCCTTTCCTTATCGTTCGTTTTTATGGCTGTCCGTAAAATAATACAGCTATTTGAGTTCTTCAGGGGAACGCCGTCATATACATGGCAGATGATTGACGAGTGGCTTGGTGTTGTGGTATCTATATTTATTATCAGCGGTGTAATCCTGATACGCGAGCTTTTCATGTCACTGAAACGTGCAGATATAGAACGGATGAGATCCGAAAAAAGAGTAATAAATGCAATAATAAATACTGAGGAAAACGAGAGGAAAAGATTTGCCAAGGATCTCCACGATGGTCTCGGTCCAATCCTCTCAACAGTGAAAATGTCACTTTCGGCTCTTACCAGCATGATAAAGGATCCTTCCGGTACAGTTATTCTTGGTAATACAAACCATCTGGTTAACGAGGCAATAAACACTATTAAGGATATCTCAAACAATCTGAGTCCGCATATTCTCACAAATTTTGGGCTTACGAGTGCCATAAACACTTTCACATCCAAAATAAACCAGACCAGGTCAGTGGAGATTGATTTCAAATCAAACATGGATAAACAGAGGCTCGATAATGATAAGGAAGTTGTTATATACAGGGCTGTTTGTGAATTAATTAACAATTCAATTCTTCACTCAGGAGCGTCAAGGATTGAAATTGAGCTGAACAAACACGAAAAATTTGTTACCTTGCAGTTTAATGATAATGGCAGAGGTTTTGACACCTCTACTCTCAGCAGCGACGACAGCAAAGGAATGGGATTGTCAAATATAGAGACCAGGGTCAAAACTGTTGAGGGTGTCTTTATTCTGGAAAGCACGCCGGGAAAAGGCACAAGTGCGCTTATCAAGATGATAGAATAATATTATGTAGCTGCATATCCGGATCAGATGGAAAAAACAAGAATAATTATAGCAGACGATCATCAGCTGTTTCGCAACGGCCTCAAAATTTTACTTAATGCATTTGAAGAGTTTGAGGTTATCGGAGAAGCATCAAATGGTGAGGAGTTTCTCAAAATCATAAAAACAACTCCTGCTGATGTCGCTCTAATGGATATCAATATGCCGGAAATGGATGGTATTGAGGCTACAAGAAGAGGCATTAAGATCTGCCCGGACCTAAATATTATAGCTCTCTCAATGTATGGTGAGGAGGAGTACTATTATAAAATGGTTGATGCAGGAGCCAAAGGATTCCTTGTGAAAGATTCTGATATATCGGAGGTCAGGGAGGCTATCGTGACCATAAAGAAAGGAGGCAGTTACTTCTCACAGGAATTGCTCTATCATGTTATTCAAAAGATCAAGCATCGTGAACATGAAAGCAAATCTGCCAACCTTTCAAAAAGGGAGAAGGAAATTTTAATCAAAATCTGTGAGGGCTATTCAAACCAGGAAATTGCAGAATCTCTCTTCATCAGCAAGAGAACTGTGGACAAACACAGGGCAAATCTTCTGGGAAAGACAAACTCAAAAAACACTGCAAGCCTTATATTGTTTGCTATAAGGAATAAACTGATAGAGATCTGATATTAATTGTCTTGTGCTATATGTCTGAATCACACGAACTTGGCAGGTCGGGTGAAGAACATGCCGCTGCATATCTTAAAAATAAAGGTTATAAAATCCTTTTTCGGAACTGGAAATGGGGTAACCATGAAATTGATATTATTTCTGAAAGTAAAGATTTTATTGTATTTGTTGAGGTAAAGACCCGTTCGGCAAACTTCATGGAAGAACCGGCTAAAGCAGTGCCTGTGGCAAAACAGAAATCAATAATCCGGGCTGCAGAAGGATATATTCAACGGTTCAGGATTGATAAAGAGAGCCGCTTTGATATTATCACCATTATAAATAATAACGGGGAATTCGTTATTGACCATATTGAGGATGCTTTTTATCCGACCCTCAGATAAGAAACTGGAAAGAATTTAGTTTTTTAACCTCAAAGGACACAAAGGTCTCACAAGGACACAGAGGTAAAATCTTGATTATTATTTCTTTGTGACCTCTGTGGTTAATGGATTTTAGTATTTATCAAAACTTTCCGAATTTAAATGTCAAGCCTGCATTAAAACCCCTTAATGCATCTGACGGAACAGAAAACTCTACAATACCTGGAAGTGAGTAATAGTCAAGATTGAGGTCGCTTGTGTAACGGTAACTTACATTTAAGGCGACCCTGAAGAATTTAACAATATTAAACTCAATGTCTATTCCCGGCTCAAGTACAAAACAAGAACTGTATGAACCATATTCGTCGTATCCATGATAGCCTCCATGATAATACATTTCATCCACCACAAATGCACCTCCCCCACCTATTAAAACAGGAAAGGAAACATGAACCGGTCTGAAAGGGAAAATGATTGGCTCAAGCAATAATCCTCCATATCCTCCTCCGAGTGAGTAATTATCAATTGTTGGCTGCTGATACGGATCATTAAAATCCATGTCGGTGAAAAAACCATATCCTGCCAGTCCGAGAGTAAAATGGTGGTCAATAAGCCATCCTCCCCTTCCTCCGCTGAGAAAAGCATCTTTACCTGCAATTTTTGTATATCCCAATGTAAAACCACCCCAGCCTCCATGATCAATTTTGCCACCATTGCCGCCAAAAAGTGTTTTTATGCTCTCCTGTTGAGGTTCATGATTATCATTGTTATTGCTGCCACCTGTCTGTTCCTGGGAATAACCTTGTAATGATATGAAACCTGATATAACAATTAGAAAAATAGTCCTGATTTTCATTTGCCTGTTTATTAAGTGATAATTTATTTTTGCCTGATTATTTAATTAAGTAATCTTTCTGCATAAAAGACAGTAGCCATTTTTAATAGTTGCAGCTTTCATAATGTAAAAGTATCAAATATCGGTTTATAGTCCGGATTTCTGGTTTTTTTCTGACATGCTTTCAGGTTTTTTAAATAGTGTGTATATTTGATTTTACTGCATAATATTGAAAATGAACATTGAAACAATCAGAGAATACTGTATTTCAAAAAAAGGGGTAACCGAAGGTTTTCCTTTTGGAGAGGACACTCTTGTATTCAAGAAAGGTGGAAAGATATTTGCCCTCGCAAATCTTGATGGGGATCTAAGCCTTAACCTTAAATGCGATCCTGATTATGCTGTTGAGCTCAGGGAGAAATACCCTGCGGTTACACCCGGTTATCATATGAACAAAAAGCACTGGAATACAGTTAATATTGACGGATCTGTTCCGGATAAGGAAATTTTATCCTGGATTGATCACTCCTATAATCTTATTAAAGGTTGATAAACTTAAAGCCAATATGAAAAAGAATCTCATTCTCTCCATTATTTTTCTGATTATTTTATTCCCTGTATTTTCCCAGAAGAAGCCGGTTACACCTCCGAAACCGGAAGAAGAGTTCATCTTCGAACCGGTGGCAGAAATCAAAGCCACAAGTGTAAAAAACCAGGCCCGGACTAATACCTGCTGGTGCTTTGCCACTACTTCATTCATTGAATCAGAACTGATGAGAATGGGAAAAGGTGAATATGACCTTTCGGAAATGTTTATCGTGAGATACAATTATAACGACAGACTGAAAGACAACTACATACGCCAGGGAAAAGGAAATACTGACGAAGGAGGACAGTCACACGACTGGATGGAAGTTTTCATTGAAAAAGGGTTGGTTCCTGATGAGGTGTACCCGGGTATAAATTATGGATCGTCAATACATAATCATGCTGAGCTGAACAACTATCTGAAAGCCGTTGCAGAAGTTGCTGTCACCAGAAAATATCAGAGCCCTCAGTATTTGAATATAGTTGAATCTATACTTGATACATACCTGGGCAAGGCTCCCGAAACATTTACTTGGAAGGGAAAAAATTACGATCCCGGATCATTTGCAGAAAGTCTGGGAATAAATCCCGGTGATTATATTGAGATAACTTCATTCACTCACTTCCCTTTCTACACACAGGGGGTTCTTGAAGTTCCTGACAACTGGAGGATGAGCAGGTTCTATAATGTACCGGTAAGTGAGATGATAGAAATTATGGATTACGCTCTCAGTAACGGGTATACTGTTAACTGGGATGGTGATACAAGTGAAGATAGTTTCACAAACAGAAAAGGGGTGGCAACCTTCCCCTCTTCAAATGTTACCCAGGAGATGAGACAGGCTATGTTCGAAAACTTCACAACTACCGATGATCACATGATGCATATTACGGGAATTACCAAAGACCAGAATGGCGGGAAATACTACATTACCAAAAATTCATGGGGTGCTGAAAGCAACAGATACGGAGGTTATCTCAATATGTCTGAGCAGTATGTCAGGGCTAAGACTGTCTTTATCATGGTTAACAGGAATTCGCTGCCTCCTGCTATTAAGGCGAAATTAGGTCTCTGAGCTCAAGCCCCCCTGCCCCCTAAAGGGCATAGCCGTCAAGTTAAGGAAATTATATACTGAATTGAAGGATTAGTATAAGTTTCCCCTACTTCAAAAGCCAATCTTTAGTCACATATTATTTATATATTTTCTCACTATAAGAAGGAGATCCCTC